>Ga0172382_10000310_pt1 | contig 90723 bp, 74 predicted proteins | sample Leawel138RmetaG_FD_122245 | JGI IMG/M metagenome (GOLD analysis project Ga0172382, IMG submission 122245) | Leachate microbial communities from a municipal landfill in Southern Ontario, Canada - Leachate well 138R metaG | ecosystem: Engineered > Solid waste > Landfill > Unclassified | place... | reverse complement strand
TCGTTCATTATTGTCCATGCGAATAGCTCATTTCACCCGAATATAGCCCCATATTAGGGCAAAATTTCACTATCCGCCTGAACAAAATGTCCTTCGCTCTGCTCGGTCCGACTACTCCGACACGCTCCTAGCCGGGATCGGATCTCGTTTTACAACCGAACAGCCCGGACCCGGCTGAGCGCCACCATAGACGAGATGGCGCAGGCCAGGATGACCAACTCCATACTATGGGGTGTGAACGAATGCAGGCGTCCCACCGCGCCCGAGGCCAGGGCGGCTCCACCGTACTGAATCAACCCCAGGAATGCCGAAGCCGTACCCGCGCGCCGACTCTGCTCGGCCAGGGCACCGGCCGTGGAATTGGGGAACACCAGGCCGAGGGAAGCAACGAAAACAAAGAGGGCGGCTATACTCACCGCATCGGGCAAGGCCAGTTCGTTTCGCGCCGCCAGTAAGACCGCAGCCACCGTGGACACCGGGATCACGGCCTGCAGCACTTCGGAATAGCTGCGGGTCTTGAGCAACCAGTTATTGAGCTGAGAAGCCCCGATCAGACCCAGGGCGTTCATACCGAAGAGCAGGGTGTACTCCCTGGAAGTGAATCCCAACTGGTCTATGAAGAAGTTGGGAGACCCGGTGATATAGGCGAAGAGTCCGGCCTGGATCAGCGCGCCAGTCACGGCAAACCCCATAAAGCCGCGGTGGGTCAAGAGTTCGAGCAGTACTCGGGGCTGCCAGCGCGTCCCTGAGAGGCCGCTGGTAGACGGCACGACCAGCGCAGCAGCCCGCATCACTACCGCCGCGAAGAGCGCTGAGAGAACGAAGATGGCTCGCCATCCCAGGTACTCGGACACCCCTTGCCCGAGCAAAGGAGCCAGCACCGGCGCCAGCCCCATGCAGAGCATCACCAGAGAAAAAACCCGGGCGGTCTCCTGGGGCGTGAAGAGATCCCGAATAAGGGCTCTCCCGACCACCATACCGGCACAGGAGCCGAGGGCCTGAATAAAGCGTAGTACCAGCAGTGACTCCACGTTGGGCACGAAGGCGCACCCCAGAGAGGCGAGGATGTACACACCCAGCCCGATCAAAAGTGGCTGTCGGCGCCCCACCCGGTCGCTGATCGGCCCGTAGATAAACTGGCCCAGGCATAACCCGGCGAAGAAGGTGGCCAGGGTGGCGGCCACCGCTCCGGAACCGGCCTGGAGGTCTTGTTCCACCATGGGAAAAGCCGGCAAATAGGCGTCGATCGACAAAGGCCCCAGCGAAGCGAGAGCCGCGATGGTGAGAATAACCCGCCTTCTTTTCTTATCGTTCCAGATGTCGCCCACCGAGGGATCATACCGAGAGTCATTCTATTAAGTCAATCAATAACTTTATAATAACTTCCAACGATAAACTAGATACTTCGTCACTCTTTTGCTATGGTTGTCCCGTGATCGATGTAACGTTTTCCCTGAGCCAACTGCAGTCGTTCCTGGCGGTGGTAGAAAAGGGGTCGTTCTCCGGCGCTGCCAGAGCGCTGGGGAAGGGACAGCCCGCGGTCAGCCACGCGGTAGCCACCCTGGAAACCCATCTGGGGGTGGAGTTGTTCGACCGAAGTGGGCGCACTCCCACTCTCACCGAGGCAGGTTCGGCCCTCCTTCCCGAGGCTCGGGAGCTTCTCGCTTCAGCCCAGATGCTCCGCCACAACGCCCGGCACTGGAGCAGCAACGCCGAGCAACAGCAACTCGCCTTGGTGGTCGACATGATCCTTCCTCTTGATCGTCTGGTTCGGCTGATCGGCGACCTCAAGGAGGCCCATCCCGGTCTCTCCCTCACCGTACAGATCGAAGCCAGGGGCGCCGTAACCGCTCGCCTCTTAGACGAGAGCTGCCAACTCGGGGTGACCGGCTTGCTCCTGCCCAACGTACCCACAGGGATGGAGACCATTCCGGTGGGCTCCGTGCCCTTTGTGGCCGTGGCCGCCCCCGAACATCCCCTCGCCGTACACCGCAACGGGCTTGTACCGCTATCCGTTCTGCGGCGGCATACTCAGTTGGTTCTGGATGATCGGAGTCATCTCTCCACCGATCAGCAAGTGGGAGTGGTGGGCTCCAATACCTGGAAGATCGGCAACCAGAGCGCCAAGCACCGGTTCCTGCTGGAAGGGTTCGGATGGGGCGCCATGCCGCTGCACGAGGTGGAAAACGATATCGAACATGGGCATCTGGTCAGCTTTCAGCCCGCCAATTGGAGTGAACCCAGAGTCACCATCCCTCTCCACATCATCTACCGCAGCGATCGTCCCCTGAGCCGGGTGGCTGAAGCGGCGATCTCCTTGATTCACTCTTCCGGCTTCTAAAAACGCTTTGTCCACATGTTTACTTCTGGTGAATGAGCCATTTACGGGTTTCTGGCATGATGGTAATCAGCCCACATTATGTTGATAGCTCATTCCAGACATACCGGCTTCGCCAAATTTCCGCTTCCCAAGCAGCTAGCTCCCTCCGGCCTGAAACCCGCCATGGATCAGTTCGAGAAAGCCGAATTGGAGTCTTGGAGCGAGCGGCTGCGCCCCGACCTGGGTTATCTGACCACGCCCCCGGCGGGTCCTGTAGAGGGGAAGTTTGAACAGGCTCAGGGATACCTGATCGATCTGATCGATCGGCTGGCCCTGGAAGATCTGAACAAGCGAAAGCTCGACTTTCAAGTGGAGATCTTCACCGGAGACGTACCCCAGGCCGCCTTGGACGACGACATGAGCGCCGAGGCGAACTGGAAAGAGGAGCACCCTGGCAAGGAATGGCCCGTGCGGGCCTGGTTCGGCACCCCCACCGGCAGCCACAAACCGATCTATCGGCTGGCCGTGAATCTGGGCATGCTGAACACCCTGGAGTCCCGGGATGAGCTGGCTTTCGTGCTCTCGCACCAGCTGGAAACACTTCTGGATCACGATCGCAAGGACCCCTACAACGAGGAGCTTCTCTCCCCGGCCAACCAGTCGTTCGTGGACCCTCGAAGTTTCCAAGCCGAAGCCGACAAAGCCGCCATCGCGCGAATGACCAGGGCGGGATTCAACCCCCGGGCTGCCCTCAGCGCGCTGAACAAGCTCTTCAGTAAAGCGCCGGTGGAATACCCTTCCGAGGACCTGAATCGAGGGCTGGTAGCAGCCGCCCACGGCCAGGAACACCAGGGGATGAGGGTGGGTCTGGTGCAGGCCGAGGTGGAGAGCTACGTGCGCCGCCGACACCCGGCCACTTCAAAACCGCCCGAGCCGCTACCGGACCTGGTCCGGTTGGAGGTAGCACCCAATTACCGTAAACCGGTCAAAGATAGAGCCTCGTTCGCCCGGGATCATCAGGTTCTGGCTCTGAAACTGAGCGGGCCGGAGACACCCGCCTGGATGTTTGCCCAGGGTGTTCCTCCCAAAGAGCTGGGCACCATCGCCCTGGCCGGAGGCACCGTGGCCGACAAGGAACACGCGCTCCTGGCCGCCGTTTCTCATCTGGGCGAAAATACAGCGCTCACACCCCAGAACCGGATCGACGGATTCTTGAGGCTACTCCTGTCCACCGAAGGCGAGACCATGCCCGGTCGCTTTGGCGAGGAGAGCAGCGGCAAAGTTCACCGGTTTTTGAGCGAGAACGCCTCCGGGTGGAACCCGAACACTTTTATGAACAGCCTGCAGCGAGGCCAGAGCAGTCTGCATCGGCGTTTTGTGAACGGCGTTGTCTTCAACGAGAATTTTCAGCGCATGGCCCAGGATGCGCTGCCCGGTCTGGTTCAGCAGGTGCCATCGGCCTGGATCAAGAGTTCGGACCAGAGCCGCCAGGAGCTCGAAGAGCTGACCGGCCTGATCCGGGAAAACCACACCTCCGGGCGCAACGAATGGCCCCTGGGTAGAGCCGTTGATCAAGCCACCTTGAGCTTCATCGAGAGGCTCGATGCCGAAGCCCTGGCCCGAGAGAGCGGCGAGCACGGTGCTCCCCGAGCCATCTCCTTGAGCAACGCGCTGCTCGGGCTTTCCGAGCCCACCCCCGAGTTTCAGCTGGAGCTGAGAGAATCTGCTCAGGGACTCTTGAAAGCCGGAGCGGAGGTTCGCGAAGACCACATTCGTCTGCGTCTCCGCCCACCTTACGGCGAACCCCACAAGCTTCACGGCTACTTGAATGAGATGGGCCAGTCTGAGACCTGGCAGTCTTTTTCCCGGGAGTTCGACTCCGACTTTCAAGCTTTATTGAAGGACTACGTCTCGGTTTCAGTGGGGCAGCCCGGGTTTAGCGCCTCTTCTGAGCGTACAACCGCCTACCCCCAAAAGCTTGAAGAGCGTCTGGTGAAACTGCTGGAGAGCGAAGAGAAAGACCAGGCCCTGACCCATCTGGTTCGTAACCTGCAACCCGATCGCCGGGTCCAGGGTCACTCTCCTCGCCGCGCCTGGTTGGGCCAAGCGGCCGCCGCCCAGGCGAAAAGCCCCCAGCTCTGGAACCAACTGGTCCGGCCTGATCGTTCTCAGCACTCCGAACTGCTCTCCAAGACCCTGACGGAAGGCTATCGGTTGAAGCCTGAAGATCTCCCCGATACCTCCACCGAGCACCTTATGGCCCTGGCCCAGCGAGTGGAAACCGGAGAGTTCAAACCCCGGCGCGAGGATTACCAGAGCGACTCGGCCTGGCAACAGGCGCTGGACGAATACCACCAGCGCCAGGCGAAGATCGATGAGGTCTTGCAGCCGGTGGCTCCCCTGGAAAGCCGGCTGGTTCTGGGCCGGATGGCTCTGCTGGGGCACCATTCCGGGATCAGCGAAGAGGTCACTCGAGGTCTTTCCAAAGAACGGTTCGTGCGACTGCTGGGCAGCGCCGAGGAGGCCGTGCAGCGCGCTGAGGCTCTGGCCGAACTGGGCGGCTCCGGCAGCACCGAGCAGGTGGGCTCCGACGCGGGGGCGTTTCTGGTGGACGGCTTTTTGGCCATCCAGGACCAGCTCGAGTCGGTGGAGCAGTGGTACGACCTTGCCACCCGCACCATCGACTTTTCCCACGGCGGGTTGCAAGCCCGAGTCGGGAGCAAGAAAGCCATGGGGCAAAACCTTTTCACTCGCCTGGATCAGGTAGCGGAGCCGAAGCTTGCCGGCTGGTTGGCCAAAGACCAGGTGATGGACATCCTGAGCGCCTCCCAGGCCTCGGATCTCCTGCTCAAGTCTATGGGGGAAAGCACGGCTCCCGGCGCCTCTCCCGAGGCCCTGGCCCGAAAGGTGGAGCTGCTAGATCAGCAGTACGAGCTACGGGAAAAGCACCCGGTGGTCTTTACCTCCCTGCGAGATAAGATCACCGACAGGGCGCAGTTGCAGCCCTCCACGGTCGATCTCGTCTTTCCCAAACAAGAGCGCGGAGTGACCGACACCAACCAGGCCTACAGCAATCGGGCCAGAGCCCTTTCCGGGTTATTGGCGGTGGCTCGCCAACGCTCGCCTCAAGAGCAGATCGACACCGTCGAATACCTGATGGGCCGCCGGGAGCTCATGCCGGAGTACCTGGAGAAAGCCTCGGAGTCCCAGGCTTTCGCCCCCCTGACCACCTCCCTAGAAAACACCCGGCAAGAGCTGCTCGAAGCCGATACCCAGACCCGGGTGATGGTGGCCAATAGTTTCCTGGCCGGTCCCTCGGGGATCCTCCGCACTGAAAAAGGGCGGGAAGCTGTGATCGATCACTTCCTGAAAAACTTGAACCCTGGCAATCGAGAGCTGGGCAACAAGATTGCCCGGGCCGTGCTGAGCTCCCACGGTGAAGCCGACACCCTGGCTGTGGCTTTTATCCTCGGTCAGAACCCGGGTGAAGATAAGGATGGTCCCAAGAAGACCAGGTTGGATGAGGCCACCATTCTCAACCGTCTCTTCGACGCCTACGGAGTGCCGGGCATCAAGATGAAGCAGTACCTGGCCTTCACCAGTGAGTTTGAAGACTTCAAAGAGGCTTTCGAAAACGCCCAGGACGCGGCCATGCCTCTCAACTACTACCAGGTGCTCAAGCTGGTGCAAGCCCGCTTCGGGGAGGAGTGGCCGGCGGATCTGAAGATCGATCGGGTGCTGGGCAGTGGCTCGGTCAACGTGGCGATCCGCTACCGAGATGAAAAAACCGGTCAACGCGAGGTTGTGTCGCTGGGCCGAGAAGACATCGAAGAATCCACTCAGTACGATTTCGAGCGCTTTCATAAGTTCATTCAGGAACTCACCAGGACCCCGGAAGACCGGGAGAAATTCGGGTACGTCCTGGGCCTGCTGAACCTGATCGAGGCTTCGGTGGAGCTGGAGTTTGAAAAAGAGCAGGCCATGGCCGTGCAGAAAATGGCCTACCGCACCTACCAGCACCAGGCCAGCGGTTGGACGGTCAAGAGCATCGACGCCTACCGGGTGGAAAACCTGGGTCTTTTTATGGAAGAAGCCAAAGGCCGCACCGCCCGCAAGATCTACAACGAAGATCCGGACACTTACAACAGCGCCATGGAGGCCATGTCGGCCGCCGAATTCGGGGTCTTGAAGGGGCAAACCGCCGACAAAAATTGGCGCCCCAAGCCACTCTTCGCCAACCCCGACTTCCACGACGGTCAGGTCATGATCGACAAAGACAACAAGACGGTCACCATCCTGGACTTCGGCCAGGCCGTTCCCATCGACAACGAAGAGCGCGCCGCCGCCCTCGACCTGCTGACCATCATCGGCAAGGCCGACTCTCCCAAAGCTGCGGCCCGGCGTCTGAACAAACGTTACTTCAACAAAGAGAAGGTGATGACTCCCCAGGAGCTAGTGCCCATTCTGGAGCGCAAGGATCGGATGGATTGCTTCATCCACCTGCTCTCGGCCATCTCTCAAAACGGGGCTGAAGTTCCCCTCTCTAGCGTGCACTGGGTGCTGGGGCTGAACCGCCAGATGGCCCTGACCGAAAAGATCGGAAAGCCCATCGCCAAGCAGGTGCGCAACATGGTGATCGCCCACAAACTGAAAGCTCCCCTGGGTGTCTACAACGCCGCCCATGAAAGCAAAGAGGCGGTACTGAAGGTCGCCGAGGTTGCGGCCGACACGGCGATGGCGGTAGGGGTGGGCTTGATCAACTGGGTGGGTGGATGGTTTGGCTGGAAGCTACCGAAACATGAAGTAGACCGAAGCCACCAGACACAAACCCGCGGCAGCGTGGTTCCACTGCAACCGGCCTTCCCACAGGGTCACGTACAAGACGGCAAAAGCTACTAGCGCCAGCACTTCCTGGATGACCTTCAATTGAGGCAGGCTGAGGGCACCGCTTCCGATCCGGTTGGCGGGCACTTGCAGGCAATACTCAAAGAAAGCAATACCCCAGGAAACCATGACAGCGATAAACAGCGGACTTTCCTTGTGGGTCTTCAAATGCCCGTACCAGGCATAGGTCATAAAGAGGTTCGAGAGAAAAAGTAAGGTCACTGTCGAAGCTATTTTCACCGTGCCTTCTCCCCACTTCAAGCACTCTCAAAACCGAGATTGACCCAACGTTAACTTAGCTTTTAACAATTCGTTCGAGAAGAACGGCATGATGGGGATACTTACGAACTCATCTCGGTCGATCACGGCCATGGAGGCATCCATGAATATACAAAGCACCACCCGCAGACCCAATACTCAGGTCTCCACCCCTGCTCCGGATCAGCAGAACCGGCAGCCCACCGATCCCTTACCCAGTCCTAAGGAACCCACCGATCTTCTAAGTACCGGTGCAGAGATTTTCAAAGATGGTGGAATTTTTCTCTTAAATGAAGCCCGGGAAGTGGGCAGAAACGACCCTGCCCTGGGGTTGAGACTGGCCGCCAACCGATTCGACTCGGAGTTTCTCGACGGCACCGGAAACGTGGCCGACGGATTCAGCAACATGGCCGTGGCTTTCGTGCGCGGGGGGCTTCTTGGAGCCAACGTCTATCGGGCAACCTCCACCTTCCAGGACCCCAACGCCCAACTCTACCAAAAAGCGCTGGATGTGGGCCGAATCGCCACTGATCTGGTCGGTCTGGCCGGAGCGGTCATGCAGTTGGCGGTACCCAGCATGGCAGATACCGCCCGGGTCATGGTGCAGTTCGCCTACGGAGCCGACCTGGTGAGCCACTCTGTTCGCACTCTAGAGCACGCAGGCACCCGGATCGCAGCCCTCAAGGAAGCCAGAGCTCGAGAGAAGTCGCAGCAGCAAGAAAGTCAGCCAAAGAGTTCCTAGATAGTCTTACTCTAAGATCCGCCAGGTGTCGTCGCCGTCTCCCCAAACCTTGGTGGGCAACTCGGCTTCCAGTTCCTCTTCCAGTTTGTCGGGCAGGCGGTTGAAGAAGTCCAGTCCGGTCTTCTTCTCCAGGTCGTCGATGGAGACCAGAAATCTCTCCAGACGTGCGTTCTTGCGAATCTTCTTGTTGGGTACCAGGAAGGCTTGAGTGCGGATCTCAACTCCGCCACTCTCGGTGGGTCTTTCCGCCAGCATAACTTTAAAGAAATGGGTCGGTACCGCGACCTGATTTTTCCCGATGACCTCATAGCTGACCTGACTGGAATTGCCACCGTCTTCACTCAGATAGGCCGGTCCGGTCAGCATGTGAACTTCTTCCTCGCCGCTTCCCCACTCGCGAACTTTAGCCTCGAGATTCCTCCAGAAGGTCTGGTTGAAGCCGCTACCAACCTGGGGGCTGATGTTGGCCAGCATGAAGGTCTCTTGCAGGTCTTCCTGGGAGGTCTTGTGATTGGCGGCCGCCGCCAGATGGCCGCGATCGTAGCGGGTGCCGGAGTAGTCTCTTAGAGAAGCCCGGTGCTCCTTGGCGATCTCTTCCTTTTCGGTCTTGAAGCCTGCCTTTTTGCGATCCGTGTCCTCACCCTCCAGCAGCGAAAAGCGGTTCACCCTCTCGGCCACCCAGTTGGCGGTCTTTTGTTTGGGGTTGTAGCTCACCACGGTGCGATTTCGAAAGATGGGGTGCTCGATACCCGGGAAGCCGTACTTGAGGGTCGAGAAATCGTGCTGCTGGACTTTGGGGTCCTTGCGGTCGATCGGCTGGTCCGAAGAGTAGTCCAGATAAGGATAGGGAGTGGAGCGAACCAGTTGGATATGAGAAAGCTCATTGTTTTCGTGCGCCAACAGCACCCGGGAAATTCGGGCATCGGGGTGGCTGTAGCCGGTCTTTTCCAGGTCCAGATCAGCCTCCTTGAGGGCCTCAGCCAGAAGAGCCTTGGCGGTTTCCATCTTCCCGGCCGGGATCTCTACCACCGAGGCGGCTCCATTGGTCCGGTTTTCCACCACCAGTTTGGCCAGATCTCCTTCGTCTCGGCGCAGTGCCAGCCTCAGGTTCGGGTTGGAGTCCCGGTCATCCACCCAGTAGTGCTGAACAGGCTTATTGCCATTTTGGGGAAAAGTGCTGGTGTGGCGAACGAACAGGTCGGCTCCGTCTTTGAGCGCGTCGTCGGTGTCGGACTCTGCCCGGATATACTGGTCTTGAGACCTCCCGGTGAAGTTTTGATAGGCCGGAGGCTCCTCTACGACTCTCCCTTGAGTCACGCTGTATGGCCTGGGCAGATTGGCGCTACGACTGATCATAGCCTGAGTATGAGGGGTTGCCCTAAAAAGACGCTGAAAATGTTACAATCGAGTTTCCAAAAGAAACTTTTCCAGAATTTGGAGATTGGTTTCCGGGAATCGGCCTTGCTCGTGGGCATAGAGAATCGCGCTGGAAACGTTGATCCGATGGCGACGAGCTCCGGGAAAAGATTGGAGGGAAGCCATCACTTCTGAAGCGGAGGCTCCCTGGGCGCCTACCCCGGGGATCAGAAGCGGCCTGCCCTGCTGATTGTTGGCCAGTACCCAGGTTAGCTCAGCCGGCCGGGTGGCCCCCACCACAAACCCCATAGTACCCCCGGGGTCCCAATCGTCGATGCTGGTAAAAAGCTTCTCCCACAGTCCGGCTTGCAAGACATCGCCGCCGGGGTTGGAGGTGCGAAGGAGGAGGTAAGCCCCTTTCTCCGGGGAGTAGCTCAAGAACGGCTCCACCGAGTCAGGCCCCATCCAGGGGTGCAGCGTGACCGAGTCTGCCTGCATGGTCTCAAAAACCGTCCGGGCGTAGGCCTCGCTGGAGCGACCGATGTCTCCCCGTTTGGCATCCAGGATGATCAAGCAATACTTTCCCCAGCGCTCCACCAGCGACTCCAACAGCTTCCATCCGCGCCACCCATACTGCTCGAAGTAAGCAAGGTTTGGCTTCAAGGTCTGTGGAAGTAGACCGCTTGAGTGGGCGGCCTCCAGGAAGCTATTGAGGAACCGCTCGGCCCCCTCAACTCCCTCAAACCCCCGGGGCATCCTAGAAGGCACCGGGTCGAGTCCCAGGCAAAGCAGAGAACCGGTCTCTTCCAGCCGGCCCAGGTAACTCACGCGCCCTGGTACTCCGCCAGCGCGCGGTACTGCTCTCCAGGCACCAGATCCCGGACAAGCTCGGTGAGTTCGCTCAGAGTCACCAGACTCACCACCGGGATCCCCGTCTCGGCGGTAAAAGCCTCGGCGGCGGTCAGCGAGCCTTGCCGGTGCTGTCGATCCACGCCCACCACCACCGCTTTGCACTGCTGCTGCTTTAAGACCGACAGGGCAGCGATCTTGGTGGCCCCCGAACTCATCACGTCGTCGAGCATGTAATACGAATGACCAGGCTCCGGTCGAAAGCCGAAGCTCATACCACCCTCTCCGTGCTCCTTGGCCTCTTTGCGGGTGAAAAAGCACGGCATCTCGCGGGTGGTCAGCCCCATGGCGGTGGCGGCCGCTATGACCGTAGCCTTGTAGGGCGGTCCGTAGAGAAAGTCGACCCCCTCAAAGCCCAATGACTGGTCGATCCGTTGGCAGAAGAAGATACCGAGTTCTCGAAAATTCTTACCCATGCAGATCGAACCGAAGTCCAGAAAAAACGGTGACGTTGATCCGTCCTTCAGGGTGAACTGACCGAACTTGAGGACCTTACACCGGATCAGAAACTCCACCCAGTCCTTCTGATTAAACATCTCGCTCCACACCTTTCAATATCCGCCGAATCAGCCCCGGACCCTCATAGATGAGCCCGGTATAGAGCTGCACCAGGTCTGCCCCCGCTGCCAGAAAGTTTTGGTAAGTACCAACATCTCTCACTCCGCCACATCCAATCAGAACGGTTTCTTCCCCTCCCTCCTTTCGTAAAAGTTCCACCATCTTGACCGCATTCTCGTGCAGCAAGGGGCCGCTCAGGCCTCCCTCGGCCGGGATCGTCTGGTAGACTCCGGTCCGAGCGCTGGTGGTGTTGGCCGCCACGAAGCCATCCACTCCGCTCCGCAGGGCACTCTCAGCCAGAGGCGCCAGTAAACTCAAGTCGATATCCGGACTCAGCTTTACCAGGATGGGCCGGGGACCCAGCTCAAACTGTTCGGCCAGTTCTGCGGCTCGCCGGACCACCGGGTCGAGTAAGGCCGAAAGCTCGTTCTGCAGGCTCCGCAGTCCCTCGGTATTCGGACTACTGACGTTGACCACGAAAAAGTCGGCGTGGCCGTAAAGCGTCTCCAGTCCGGCCAGGTAGTCATCGACCGCCCGCTCGAGGGGGGTGGAGGCATTCTTGCCGAGGTTCACTCCGCAGGGAAAGTTTCGAGGGCGGTCCGCCAACCGGCGAGCCAGGGCCCAGGCGCCGGGATTATTGAAACCCATCTTGTTGCGCAGCGCCCTTTGCTCAGGATACCGCCACATGCGGGGACGGGCGTGGCCCGGTTGGGGCTTCGGTGTGACCGCTCCGATCTCGGTGAAGCCGAACCCCAGGGCCTGAGCCCCCCGCAAGAATCGACCTTCCTTATCAAACCCGGCAGCCAGCCCCAACCGATTGGGGAAACGAATCCCCTTGAGCTCCACCGGACGGTCCGACACCCCGCAGCGCCTGCAAGCAGGCGGCAGCAGAGAAGCCACCGCGTCGGTGGTCAGCGAGACCAGGTCATGAACTCTTTCGGCCTCCAGCCGGAAGAGCAACTGTCGAAGGGTGCCGTACAGCAAGAGCTAGTAAGCCAACAGGCTGCGCATCACCTTTGCGATAGAATCGGGATTGGGCAGGGTACCATCTTCCAAACGAGGGGCGTAACCCACGAAGGTATCGGTCGCTCCGATGCGCCTCACCGGTCCGTCCAGCCATTCGAACAGCTCATCGGAGATGCGGCTTGCGATCTCGGCGCCGTAGCCCCAGGAGAGACAATCTTCGTGGGCCACGATCACCTTCGAGGTCTTCTTCACGGTGGCTGCGATGGCATCCCAATCGTAGGGAGACAGGCTTCGTAGATCGATGATCTCGATGCTGTGACCGGACTCTTTCTCGATCTCTTTGGCCGCTTGCTCGCACCGGTGCACCAGCGCTCCGTAGGTGATCACGGAAAGGTCGGTCCCTTCCCGCACCACCCGAGCCTTACCGAACGGGATGCAGTAGTCGGCGCCAGGATCGCGACCCTTGTTGTGGGTCTGCCGGTAAAGGTGCTTGTGCTCCAAAAACATCACCGGGTCGTCACTACGCATGGCCGTGCGCAGAAGCCCGTTGGCATCCTCGGCGTTCGACGGGAAAACCACTCTCACGCCCGGTGTGTGGGTAAACAACACCTCTCCGGACTGGCTGTGATAAGGCCCCCCGCCGCGCAAATAGCCGCCGATCGGAACCCGCACCACGGCCGGAGCCTTGAACGCCCCGCCGGAGCGCCACCGCATGGTGGCAAGCTCGTTTCGCAATTGGTGGAAGGCGGGCCAGATGTAGTCAAAAAACTGAATCTCCACCACCGGTTTCAGGCCTCTGACTGCCATGCCGATGGCGCGACCCACGATATTGGCTTCGGCCAGGGGAGAGTTGAAGCAGCGGTCATTGCCGTATTTACTCTGCAGACCCCAGGTCGCCTTAAAAACACCGCCTTTACCCTTGCACTCATCCAAGACTTCAGCCCGGGTGGCGTCGGCCACGTCTTCACCGAAGACCCGGATGCGTGCGTCCCGGCCCATCTCGTCAGAAAGGCAAGAGTTGATGAGATCAACCATGGTGGTGGGTTTCTCGGAGAAACTCGGTTCCGTGGAAAACTCCGCAGCGGTGGGGTCTACATCGGGCGAGTAGACGTTCTCGTAGACCTTGTCTATCTCCGGTTGGGGATACTTTTCCGCTTCGGCTGCCGCCTCGGTGACTTCTTTCTCCCACTCTTTTTTCAACTTGTCCAACTCTTGTTGAGAGACCAACTTCTCTTTCACCAGCCGCTCGGAGAGCAGCTTGATGGGGTCTCGCTTGGATTCTGCCTCGCGCTCGGCGGCGGGGCGATAGCTGGACTCATCGTCGGACATGGAGTGGGAATAGGGGCGGATCACGTGGGCGTGGACCAGGGCGGGCCCTTGACCGGATCGCAGGTGTGCGACCGCTTCTCCGAACGCCTTGTAGCAGGCTTCGAAATCACACCCGTCCACTTCCTGGGTGTGCAAATTCGGCCAACCCCTGACCAGAGCACTCAGATTGCCCCCTGCGGTCTGGGCTTCCACCGGAGTGGAGATGGCGTAGCCGTTGTCCTCCACCAAAAAGAGGACCGGCACCTTCAGATTGCAAGCCGTGTTGAGGGCTTCCCAAAACTCACCCTGCGAGGTCGTGCCGTCTCCGGTGCAGACCATGGTGATCTCATCGGCCTGGGCGCTCAAACCCTGCAATTCTTTCTGATGATCGTGGATGTACTTGCCCGCCTCGGCGCAGCCCACCGATTGCAGAAACTGGGTGCCGGTGGGGGAGGAAGAACTCACGATATTGAGTCGCTTGCTACCCCAATGAGAAGGCATCTGACGCCCCGCCGATGCCGGGTCGGCTTCTGCGCCCACCGAGCTCTGGAACATCTCCAGCAGAGTGACGCCCAGCGAGAGACAAAGGGCCCGGTCGCGGTAGTAGGGGAATACCCAGTCGTAACCGGCTTTCAGATGCATCCCTGCGGCCACCTGAGGGCACTCGTGACCGGCGCCGGAGATCTGGAAGAAGACTTTGTTCTGTTGCTTCATCATGATCTCACGGTCATCGGCTTTACGGGCTTGAAACATAAGCTTCAATGCCTTGACCAGCATCTCTTTATCAATTTTCTTAGGGTTCTTGGTTTGCGTAGCGGTCGCAGAACTCACAATAGGCCATCCTCATAAAGTAACTCTCTATGATTATTTCAGATTTGGCTTAGCCCAAACCTTTTACCTGGTTCTGCGAGTCGCTTCCATCAATATGACGGTCTGCCCGAGTTGAATCACCTGGCCATGCTGGAGATTCTCCTTGAGGACCTTACGGCTGTTGACAAAGGTATCGTTGGTGGCGGATAGATGGATGAGGATCGGTACTCCGGGGTCGGCCAGGCTGATCTCGGCGTGGGTGCGACTCACGGTCTTATCGATCAGGGTCCAGCAATAGATCCTGTTCTCTTCGTCATCAGCGATACTCTGACGCCCCAGATAAGTCTTTCCTACCTTTAGCTCAAGAGTGCGGCCGATATCCGGTCCCTCAATGATGGTGAACTGATAACTAAACATCCCTGACTCGACATTTCTTTCAAACTTGACCAGGTCCTCGTCCGCTGTATCGAATCCGCTATAGACCAGGTTTATTAAAGGAGCGCATGGTCGGGCCGCAAACCAGACATCGTGCTAAAGACTTTTCGCATCACGGCTTATCTCGAGGGACTCTCCTTCCTGGTTCTCCTCCTCATCGCTATGCCTTTAAAGTACGTGTGGGGAATGGCCATGGCGGTGCGCCTCGTGGGCTCGGCTCACGGCGCCCTATTCGTGGCTTACTGCATCGTAGGCGCCATGGTTTGGAAACAGCAAAAATGGCCGCTGAAGATCGCCTGTCTGGCTTTCATCAGTGCCTTTTTGCCAGCTGGACCGTTTATCTTCGATCACAAGATCCTGGCTCACTCAAAAAACGACTAAGCCTTGCTCGCGTAGAAGATGAACTTCCCATCTGGATGGGAAGGGGCTCTCTCGATGGCCTGGCGGGTGGTGGTTTTGATCGTTCCGTCGGCCGGATCAGCGTAACGCACGTTGTTTCCATTGACCGACAGGAGAGTGACGATGTGGCCACGTCCGGAAGGGGAGAACTGTGGTCCGTTCAAGCCGATGATAACGGGAGTTTTTTCCCCATTGAGCTTCTTCTCCAGAAGCGGCCATTTGCCGGCATTGAAGTTACCGCCATCTCTCCACTGGTAGCCGGAACTCCGAGACTCGCCGTTCAGAGCCGACAGCAAACCGAATCCATAGCGGCCATTGATATCACGATCGTTGAGCGACTTTCCGGTCAGACTGTTGACCGCCATGGCCACCGAAGTCTGCCCGCAGGAACTGCCGTTGCTCTGAGCCAGAGGTCTGACCCTGGCACCCGCCGAGGCAAGGTTTTTTGGTGGGGAGGTGACCTGAGCAGAAACTGGCTCGGGAGTTGGAGGCGCGGCCGCTTGAACAGGCGGCCCAAAGGTACATTGGCGGGGTCCGAATTCAGGGTTTCTTCCAGGCATTCCGAACAATGGTGGTTGGTACATCGGTAGGGAGTATCTCCCGTTGAATCCATGCATCATGCTTGAAAACGCATTCATCAGCAGAAAAAAATCGGCCCTGGAGGAAAGCAGAGAAGAATCCATCTGTCCGGGCAACCAGGTCGGGGGGCTGAGCCTTTGCTGCTGAATGGCTACTTTCCGGTAGTTGTAGAAGGCGTCGACTGAGGCGAAATGAGATTGGATATGCATTGTGTGTCTCCTTACGGTATTTCCCCTTAAGCATACCGTTTGGATTGCGACGAAATTAAAGACAGATCGTAACAGCATCTTTTCCAAAAGATTACAAATTTATTAACTGGAGAAGCTACGGTCGCGGGACTCTTGGAAGGCAAACACTGCAAGTTCCGCAGTCCTCTTCCAGCACTTCTCCAAAATGAGAACAGAGATAAGCGGCCAGGCAGTGCTCGGAAGAAGCGAGATGCAAGGCCTGCTGCAGTCGAGCGATCTCACTCTTCTCGCGAAGCAGAGCTTTCTGATGAAGCTCTTCGGCCAGTTCCTCGATGTTGGCTGGTCGTTTCAGCACCTGATAGCGGAAACGCAAGTCCGAGGCGCTCAACTCCAGCCACCCGTCTAGACCGCAGCGGTCCAGAATACGAACCACTTCCTGGCGGTCTCGCGCGAGCTTTTGAGCCGTACCATCGATGTCTAGAAAGAACCAGATCTTCTTTTTCACCGAATGCTTCAGGACATCGGCAAGAAGCCTCTGCTCAGCTCCTTGATAGTGGCTCAGGATCTCTCCCGAAGAGGCCATCGGTTTGAAACGGTAGTTGGAATAGACCGGTGTCAGAGACTGCAGAAAGCCGTCCAGTTCCAGGTAGGTCAGCAGTGTCCGCAACACCAAAGGGCGAAGATCGTGAGTTCGGCTAAGCTGGAAAGGGTTTAAGATCAAAGTCTGATCTTCTGAACTTTCAAAAAGCTCTCGTAGAAGCGAAGTGATGGAAGCCCCGTTCGGAGTATCACCGTAGACAAAGTCTTCCAGGGGGATGCGGTCCGGAGGGTAATAAAGCATCAGACAATCCGACACTTTTCCATCCCTTCCCGCCCGCCCGATCTCCTGCGAATAGTTCTCCAAACTCTTGGGTGGGTCGTAGTGATAAACCCCTCGAATATCCGCCTTATCGATGCCCATTCCAAAAGCGATCGTGGCCACGACCACCCCGCCCGTAGAACCGAGAAACCACTCCTGGGTGGCCTCCCGGAGTTTGCCGTCCAGCCCGGCGTGATAGGGCCTTGCGTCTATCCCCTCGCCGGACAGCGCCTCTGCCATCTCCACGGCCGTGCGTTGTAGGGTCACGTAGACAATGGCCGGTCCGTCTAGCTCTTGGAGGGCTTCCAGTAGCAACCGAAGCTTCTCTGAAGAAGACTGGACCGTGCGGGCCCGCAAATGGAGGTTCGGGCGATGAAACGGGGTACGAACCCGGTGCTCAATCCCAAACACCTGGCAGATATCATCCAGAACCTTCGGAGTAGCGGTGGCCGTCAGCGCCAACACTCTTTCGGCACCACAGGCTACCGCGTACTGGTTCAGCTTCAGGTAGTCGGGACGAAAGTTATGGCCCCATTCGGACACACAATGCGCTTCGTCCACAGCCATCAAGGAGACGCGAAAGGAATGGAGTGATTGTCGAAATCGCTCGTTGTTGAAGCGCTCCGGGGACACATACAGGATCTTCAGTTCCCCCTCTCGGGCTAGCTTCAGAACACGGGCATACTCATCCGAAGAGAGGCTTGAATCGAGACGGGCTGCCTGCACGCCAAATCTTTCCAGGGCATCCACCTGATCCTTCATGAGAGCCAGCAGCGGGCTTACCACCAGGGTCATGCCCTCCAGCATCACTGCCGGCAACTGAAAACAGAGCGATTTCCCTGCCCCGGTTGGAAACACAGCCGCCGTACTTTCACCCTTGAGCAGATGGCTGATCACTTCCCGTTGTCCGGGCCGGAACTGGTCGAAGCCGAATCTGCTTTGAAGAATCTCCAGGGGCGTCACGAGTCTCATAATCGCGACTCTTCGTAGAAATCAAGGAAGACCCTAGGAGCCACTCAATTCGCACATAAAATGTCTTTATTAATTCATCTTCTGTGGACAACTCTGTGGAAATGTAGATAACTCATGAAAATTGAAAAAGTTTCTATTTATTAGAGGAGCCTGCTCCTTTATAGAAAAATATTCAATCACGATGAGTAAGACTTCCCCCGAACTAGCCCAGAAAATTGTTGATCTACTACTGAACGACCCCGGTGTTGCCGATTCCTGGTCTATCCAGAGAGTCTCACCCGAGGAGTCTCGACCGCTCGAAGAGCAAACCTGTGTCGGCTGCAAGGAGCATTTCATGCCCAAAGCAGTGGGACGTCAGTTCTGCTCCCGAGACTGCTACAACGACTACCTCGACCGCAAACGCAAAGCCAAGGGTAAGACCAAGAGCAAGCCCAAGAGAGAGCGGGCGCCCGGTCAACTTGGGCCCGGTCGCCGCTTCACTGGAGAAGTGGCGGAATACTGCTGCTCCCGCCAGGGACTGGCCTCGGTCTACGAAGTGCAACAAGAGATCCACGAACGCTTCGGAATGCGAGTGGGGATCACCACCATCTATAGAGCCTGGAGACGCCGCGCCTCAGGTGTGAGTAAGAAAAAAGACGGTACCCACGGATAAGGATCCAGCCCGAAGTGAGGTAGGAGCACCGTGCTAGAAGGCCTCTATTAAGGCAATTCCTTATGTGCTAAGCTGACCCTATGAAAGCTCAGCCACCAACCGAGAAGGACGTCACCCCGCAAGAGGTCTACCTGAAACGCCGTGCTCTCCTTAAGGCCGTGGGTATCGGTGTCATCAGTATGGGCCTGGGTGGCCTTCTCAGTCAGGTCAAGTCTTCTGACACGGTCGGGATAAAAGCTGGTGGAAGTGATGAATTTGGGAATCCTGTTAATCCTATGAACCACGCCACAGGGTTTACGAACTATTACGATGTTTCCGTCGACAAACGTCGAGTTCAGGAACTAGCCCAGCGCATCCGGACCGACGAATGGACCCTATCGGTGGGGGGGGCTGTCCATAAACCGATAACCTACAATCTCGATGACATCGCCAAAAAGTTCCCCTCCCGACAAGAGATATGTCGAATGCGCTGCGTGGAGGCCTGGTCGGTCGTGCTACCCTGGGACGGCTTTCCATTAGGGGATCTGCTCAACGCTTCTGAGCCGATGGGCTCGGCGAAGTTTGTACGGTTTGAATCGAAGTTAGATCCCACACAGTTTGTCGGACAACTGAATAAAGCCTATCCCTGGCCCTACTTTGAGGCTCTGCGCATGGATGAAGCCATGCACCCCCTCTGCATGATGGCGGTCGGGATGTATGGTCAGCCCCTCCCTAAAGTGAACGGCGCACCAATTCGGTTAGTAGTCCCGTGGAAGTACGGATTTAAGAGTGCCAAGGCGGTCATCAAAATCGAACTCACCGAAGAGCAGCCTCAGACTTTTTGGAACGTCACCAATCCGGCGGCTTATGGGTTCTGGGCCAATGTGAACCCCGATGTGCATCATCCGAACTGGAGTCAAGCCTCCGAGTATAGACTGGGCTTCAAGGAGAAGATCCCTACTCTTTTGTTCAACGGATACGGGCATCAAGTTGCCCATATGTATAAAGGTATGGATCTCCGAGCATTATATTGAGCAGCCTCCAGAACCCATCTAAGCTGTATTGGACCTTACTGGCCCACAGCCTGTGCCTGACTCCCCTCACTAAACTGATCTGGGACTCTGCTCTGCACCGACTGGGTCCTCATCCGGTCCATACCCTCACACACCAGACTGGATTCTGGAGCCTGACCTTTCTCCTACTTTCACTCGCGGTCAGCCCGGTTCGAAGTCTTACCGGCTTCAACTGGGTGTTTGTTTGGCGGCGATCGTTTGGTCTGTACGCTTTCCTGTACGCCTCTTTGCACCTGGCTGTGTTTTTAATTTTCGAATCGGGACCAGGGCTCTTTCAGGAGCTTTTCGGACGGCGCTATACGCTAGCTGGAACCGCTTCATTCCTTCTGCTTCTGCCTCTAGCTGTTACTTCCACGAAAGAATGGAAAAGAAGGCTCAAGAAACGCTGGGGCTTACTCCACAAGCTGGTCTTTCCCGCGACCGCTCTGGCTATCTTACATTTTGTCTGGCTGGTAAAGTGGGATATCCAGGAACCCCTGAAATTTGCGGTTATTTTTGCTGCCCTGTTGGTGTTCCGGAGTCCCTGGGGTCGTCAAGCCATCAAGCGACTACGCCCCCGAGCCGCAAAGACTGCCAAGCGCGATGGTTAAAGACTACTTCACCGAGTGGTCGCGAGCCAGGTAAGCGTAGTCGAATCCGAGTTTGTCGGCCAGGAAGATGCCGTTCTCCATGACCTGGAAATCGTCGATCCAGATATCGCAGCTACCGGTGATCACATCCACGTGGGTGGGGCAAGACCAATCGGCGTTGGTCTGGCTGCCGTAGGGATCACCGAAGGCGATGTGGATGCCGGGCATCTTTTCGTCTTGCAGAAGGTTTCCAGTAAACTCGAACACGGCCAGGTTGGTGCCGATGGCGAACTCGCCTACCCGGTCACTGTGCTCGGCTTTGTGGCAGTACTCCCAGAACTCTTTCTCCAGTTCTTTGTTGGCGCACTCCACCGATCTTAGATAGCCGCCTTCGAGATACAAGGTCATGGGGGTCTTGTCCAGGACACCGTACTTGGCGCTGAAGTGGTCGCCCACGCTACCATCGACCACGAATACGCCGTCCACCGACATAGGAGCGGTGAAGATCTCGCCACCCGGCAGATTGGACCAAACCTCTTCGATGATCCCGCTGGTTTTTCTCCAGATCCGGTCCTGACTGAAGGTTGCCACCATATCGGTACCACGCCGACTCTTGACCGTGATCGTCTCCGCCAGTTTAGCCTTACTGATCAGAGCTTTGGAGACTTCGTCCACTTTAAGAAAATCAGCTCGCATGCCCTGGCACATGATCTGTTCGGTGATACCCACCATATGGGCGTAGCGGATACCCAGCTTTTCAATCTTACCCACGAATTGCTGGCGATGGACCAGTTCGTTCGGCAGAGGCTGTACGCAATAAATGCACACTTCGCAGTTATCCAACTCGTTCATGATGGAGTCCGGCAAGACCTGAGCAGGCCGCGAGACGTGCTCTTCGATGATCATCAGGGTGCTGCTCTTGGCGACCCTGGAGGCGATATCGTGGAGCGATGCCCCTACTGGAAGAGTCCGGCGATCGGTGAGTATGAAGACCCTCTGGTCCGGTTTCACGTCTAAACAGACGGTCACGGCCTGTTCGGCCCCTGGTATTAAGCTTTGATCGTATACGTACAGTGCAGTGTCCATTAACATTTCCTTGTTTGGCAAAGCGCGCCCGGCTTCGCCCCTCGTGGACCTTACCCCCCGCCCGGCGAGCTTTAAACATGGTTTGACGCACCCGTAACAGTCTGGTTACGATCTGCCAGGGCGTAATCGATAGAGTGAAACTATGTTTATCCGATCAACAAAATCGGCTTATCAGCCCATTCGCCAGGTTCAACCGAAACCGGTAAAAGAAGAGGAAGTCAAGCCTCCTTTCAAAGAGCGAGTGGTCACTCACGCCATCGTAGGAGCCTCCCTGGGAGCCATCGCCGGAGAGCACCTGGGCACAGCCACCGCCGTAGGGGCTGTCGCTTACGCGGGAATGGCCATCGGAGACACCTTTGGCTACGGCTCCCTGGGAACCGTAGTGGGTGGAGTGGTGGGCGCCGGCGCGGGCTTGCTCCTGGAAAGGAAGTTCCCCATCGGCAAGACCATCGGAGGCGCGGCCGGATTTATCACCGGGGGAATCATCGGCGGGATCAGCGGAACCGCCGTGGCCGGCATGTCCGCTATTCCCGACCTCTTTAGTTAGCCTCTTCAGCCCCGGGGAGTTTAGCGTCTTCGGCCCGAACCTTCTCTAGCAAAGTCAGGATCTCAGAGCCTTTTTCCATGGACCGGTTCAACTGAAAACGCAGTTCCGGAATCTTTCGAAGCCGGACCACTTTATTGATCTCACGACGGAAGAACCCCTTACTGCGGTCCAAGGCGTTCTGCAAGTCTTCTAATTTGCTGTCGTCGCCCAGATAGCTGTAGCTAACATCGGCGTAGCCCAGATCGTTGGCGACTTCCACTTTCATAAAGGAGACCAGCCCCTCGGAGGGGATGCCCGGGTCCTTCAGCTTACGAAAAACCTCGGACACCACCTCGAGAAGCAGGTCTTCCACCCGCTCTCGGCGGTGTCTTTTTGCCATTAGAGACTCTCTCTAGCAACCGATTCTTCTCGAAAAGATTCGATGATGTCACCTTCTTGAATCTCGTTGTAATTCACCACTGAGATACCGCACTCGTAACCTTCGGCAACTTCTTTGACGTCGTCTTTGAAACGCCGCAAGCCACTCAGCTTGCCTTCGTGCACCAGAATGCCGTCTCGAACCACTCGAATCTGGGAATCGCGAGTGACCTTGCCTTCGATGACGTAACAGCCCGCGACCTGGCCCACTTTGGAGATCCGGAACACCTCGCGGACCTCGACTTTGCCGAGTTCCACTTCTCTGATATCCGGTGCAAGTAGCCCCGTCATGGCCTTCTCGACCTCTTCGATGGCGTGGTAGATCACCTTGTAGAGGCGCATCTCCACGGTCTCCTGGTCGGCCATACGTTTTACGGCTGTGGCTGGGCGTACGTTGAATCCGATGATGATGGCATCGGAAGCGGAGGCCAGCATAACGTCCGACTCGGAGATCGCGCCTACTGCCGCGTGCACGATGTCCACTTTCACCTCATCGGTGGTGAGCTTGATCAAAGAGCCGGAGAGAGCCTCCACGCTGCCCTGGGTATCAGCCTTGATCAGAAGACGGAGTTCTTGCTGTTCGCCTTTCTTGACCTGGCTGAAGAGCTCTTCAAGAGTGGTCCGACCGGAACCCTTGATGCGTTCCTTGCGAGACTGCTCGGTCCGAGCTTCGGACACCTGGCGGGCCATCTTCTCGTCATCCACCACCTCCAGCATGTCGCCGGATTCGGGTACGTCGGAAAGACCCACGATGGAAACCGGAATAGAGGGACCGGCTTGTTTGGTCTGGTTGCGGTTGTCGTCGAGCAACACCCGCACCCGGCCGTAGGCATCGCCCACCACGACCATGTCGCCCTGATTCAAGGTACCGTTCTGAACCAGCACCGTGGCCACCGGACCCAGGCCCTTATCCAAACCGGCCTCGATGATGATACCCCTGGCCTGGCGCGTGCTGTCGGCTTTCAGTTCCTGCATCTCAGCCACCAGGTGGATCATCTCCATCAACTCATCCAGACCAGTACCCTTTGTGGCCGAAACCTTCACGCACGGCACTTCGCCGCCCCAGTCTTCCACCACGATGTTATGCTCGGCCAGTTGTTGCATGAGCCGGTCAGGGTTTGCATCGGCCTTGTCGATTTTGTTCATGGCGACGATAAACGGGACTTCCGCTGCCCGAACGTGGTTGATCGCCTCCACGGTCTGGGGCATCACTCCGTCATCGGCTGCCACGACCAGGATCGCCACGTCGGTCACCTGAGCTCCCCTAGCACGCATGGCGGTAAACGCTTCGTGACCTGGAGTATCAATGAAGGTGATGCTCTTCTGACCAATAGACACGTTGTAAGCACCGATGGACTGGGTAATACCGCCGGCCTCTCCTCCGGTTACGTTGGTCTTTCGAATAGCATCCAAAAGCGAGGTCTTTCCGTGGTCCACGTGACCCAACACGGTCACTACGGGCGGACGGGACTCGTCACCGGGATCCTCATCTTCTTCCAGCAAGTCGAGATCAAGATCTTCATCGTCTTCAGACTCCTTGACCTTAAAGCCGTAGGCTTCAACGATCTTGGCGGCGTCTTCGTATTCGAGTCCCTGATTCTTGGTGACCATTTGGCCCTGCTTGAGCAAGTACTTGATCACATCCGAGGCGGGTACCTCGAGCTTCTCGGCTAGATCAGCAAGCGAGATGATCTCCGGGACTTCTACGATTTTCACTGCTTCAGCTCTTTCTTCCGGAGTCTTCCTCCGCTTCTTGCGACGCTTGCTCAATCCGCCTCTACTGAAACTCGTATTGTGGCGTCGAGGAGCACGACTCTTCTGAGTAATCTCGCGGGTACGGGAGCTTGCGGCCGGTTTTCCCCGAGCCCCCCCCTTCTTGTCCTTATTGCGGTCGCTGTCCTCACGCTCGGCTTCGGCAGTCCCTCCGGGACGAGGCTTTTCGGAACGTGCCGCCGCTCCGTTGGTGGGCTGAGCGGGCGTTGCTGCGGGAGCTTCCGGACTCGGATCTCGATATTGCGCCGCGATCAATTGGTCAGGTGGCAACTCTCGACGGCGTCGAGCTTCCGCCTCTGCTTTCGTTTCGCTGAGTTTGAGAGGAGTCGAATCATCGATCACGATCTCTCCTGCTCCAGCCTCCGACACTTCTTCTGCCGGGATCGCTGCAGCCGCTTCGGCCTCTAACCTGGCTCGCTCTTCAGCCTCAAGTCTTTCTTTTTCAGCAGCCTCTTGAGCAGCTTGAACTTCGGCGGCCTTGCGTTCGGCTTCCTCGGCCCGGCGCTTCTCTTCAGCAACTTCCATGGCTTCTGCAGCCGAACGAGTCGGTGTCTCCCCGGCGGCGATTCGCGCCTGGCGATCCATCAAGGCTTGCTTTTGGGCATCGGAGGCGCGGTTAACGATACGCACCGCGCGTCGCGGTTGCAACTGCGGGGCTTCTTCGCCCTTCTCCTTAGCCACTTCTTCAGCTTTTTTCTGCTCGGCATCGCGACGGGCTTGCTCGATATGGGGAGCGACAACTTCCCGAATTTTGCGAACGGCGTCCGGTGTGAGACCGCTTGAGGCAGTCTTCACCTTGTAGCCCATATCACGCAAGATCCGCATGAGTGGCTTGCTGTCTTCCATTCCGAGTTCCCGGGCGAGTTCGTAGACTCTGACTTTGCTCATAGTTTTCTTCTACCCCTTGCTGCCGAGCGATTGCTCTATCCATTGGACGCTTTCGGCGTCTATGCGAGAAGCTATCGTGCGCTTCAGGTTGCGCCGGCTCCAGAGCCGGTCCCAACATTTCTTATCTCGGCATATATACAATCCTTTGCCCGGCTGCACGCCGTCCGGGTTTTTGGTTATCTGTCCTAGACCTTCTAATCTCACTAAGCGAAATAGCAGGTCTCTCGGTTTGGTTTCCCGACACGCGACACACATTCTGTCCGGTATTCTTACCATTTGCGCGTCCAAAAACCAAATTATTATTACTCCGCCGGAACACTTTCTTGTTCCGCTTCGGCTTGTTCCTTGGCTACACGCTCCGCAGCCTTGATCTGAGTTTCACTCTTGATATCGATCTTCCAGCCGGTGAGCTTCGCCGCAAGACGAGCATTCTGGCCTTCCCGCCCGATAGCGAGAGAGAGTTGATTGTCAGGAACAACCACCACCGCCGATTTGTCCTCTTCGTACAAGGTAACCCGGGAAACCCGAGCCGGTTGTAACGAATTGGCCACGAACATGATGGGGTCATCCGACCACGGAATCACGTCGATCTTTTCTCCCCGAAGTTCATCCACCACAGCCTGCACACGGCTCCCCTTGGGACCTACACAGGCTCCCACCGGGTCGACCGCTGCTTCCAGGCTCTTTACCGCGATCTTGGAACGGAAACCCGCTTCCCGAACCACGGCTTTGACCCGAATGATACCCTGTCGGATCTCCGGAACTTCCAGTTCAAACAGTTTATTTAAAAAGGCCGGCTGGGCACGGGATAAAATCACTTGCGGTCCTCGAGAAGCCGTTCTTACCTCAAGGACGTAACACTTGATTCGGTCACCGTGGCGAAACCACTCGTTGGCTGCTTGCTCTTGAGGTGGGATCTCCCCTTCGGCTCTGCCCAGATCGACCAGCACACTCCGTCCCTCTTTACGCTGAACGGTCCCCGAAATCAGTTCCCCTTCTCGACGGATGTACTCACCATAGATGCTTTCCCGCTCCGCTTCACGGATCTTTTGCACGATCACCTGTTTAGCGGTTTGAGCTGCGATCCGACCGAAGTTTCGATTGGGAGCTTCAATTTCAAGCTCCATGCCGATCTCGACGTCGGGAGCAAGAGTCTGAGCTTCCTCCAAGGACATCTCGGTGTCTGGATCTTCGATGGCAGGGACCACCAGCTTCCTTTGCCAGATTCCATACTCACCGGTCGCCCTGTCGATCTCGATAATCACATTCTGATTTTGCCCAAAGTTCTTTTTGTAGGCAGCCACCAGTGCATCCTCGATAAAGCTCAAGAGCCGGTCCAAAGGAATGTTTTTTTCCTTTTCGATCTGCCTTAGAACGTTTAACATCTCACTGTTCATCTAATGACACCTCTTCGTCCTCACTGATTCCAACGGAAGTCACTTCAAAAAGATAGTTATGAGGGAAATCCTTCAGGAGATCGTCCAACTCTTTGGAGAGTGGACGGGAAACTACCTCGCAGTCGGTTATACTCACCGCGCTCTTCCCCCCACTTTCAGGTTCAATAACTACCGAAAGTGTCAATCCAAAATCGGTGGGTCCAAAACGGACATCATGAACTTGAAGCCCGTGAGGTCTGGCCAAAATAGCCGCCCGGCGACGCACTGCGTCGAGAGCCCTCGGAGGCAGCTCTACAGCTTCAGCCTGTATTTTCTGTTTCTTCGCCATGACTTTTTATAAAAATAAGGAGAAAGGTTTGGAACCTCGGTTCCTTCCTCTCTCCCCTCACATTTCGTAAAACTCAGTTTGCCGAAATTCGGATTGAGATTCCGCCCCCCGGCAGCTTCATCAAAAAAGAGTGGGATCACCCACTCTTTCGCAAAAAAACTTATCGGCGGACAGAGCCCCTGCACTATAGCATGCGCGGAAAACGCTGACAAGGTCATGCGCCGGGTTTATATGGAAACCGTTTCTCGCTCGAAATCTTCGGCCAAGTCTCGCAATTTGATGGGCATCACCACGTAGTCATAGGTGGTATCTCCAAGAGGCCGGATGACCGCGCTCTTGGTATCTTCCTGGAGATCGAACTGGATCTCTTCGGCATCCAGGACACCCAGTCCGTCCACCAGATACTTTCCATTAAAACCGATGGTCAACGGGTCGCCCTCAAAAACTACTGGAAGCTTTTCCTCTCCGGACCCAAGATCCGGAGTATTCGCCGAGAGACTCAGCGTGTCATCGGAAAAACGCAAGCGGATCAGGTTTGGACTGCGTTTCTCCTGAGCTACCACCAGCATTCGCTTGAGGGCCTGGGTGAAGTCCTCCCGGCCGATCCGGCACATCCGGTTGAACTGAGTAGGAACCACTTTGGTGTAATCGGGGAATCGACCCTCCAGTAGCCGACAATGAAGAGCGTAGTTGTCGAATCGAAAAAAGGCCTGGCTCTTAGCCACCCAGAGAGAGACATCGCCGCCGGATTCGATGAGTCGGGAGAGTTCGGTGAGCGCTCGAGCCGGAACCACGACAGACAATTCCTGCTCTTGTGTCAGGGATCCCTCAACCGCTTTTCGGGCACAGGCCAGCCGCCGACCGTCGGTAGCGACCAGAGTTAGAGTTCCATCTCCCAGGGAGAGACTGATTCCAGTCATCACCGCTCGAGATTCATCCTGGGAGGAAGCGGCCGCTACCGCCACTTGCTTGATGGCGGCTTTCAAAGAATCTTGAGGTAATTGAGCTGAGGTTGCCTCAGAGCCTACATCGGGCAGGCTGGGAAACTCTTCGGAAGGGAGTGTGGCTAATTCAAATTTAGAATTGCCACAGCTCAAGAGCATGCGACCTTCGGTCAGGGTATTCAGTTCCACCTGACCAGCTGGAAACTTGGAGACGATCTCCTGGGTCAAGCGAGCCGGGCAGGTGATCGACCCGGGTTCTATGACTTGAGCTTCCAATTTGATAGAAAGCCCGACATCGAGATCGGTGGCGGTCAGTTTGACATGATCATCGAGGGCTTCGAAAAGGATGTGACTGAGAATAGGAAGTGGACTTCGGGGATTGATCGCTCGAGCACATGCCATTACGGCTTCTTCAAGTTTTCTTTTTTCACAGGTTAGCTGCATCATGACTTCCTTTACTTTTTATATTCATGATCATAGTCATAATAATAGGGGGTGGGGATACTGGGGAAAACAAGACATGTCCTTTTCTGGTGCGGTTCTTGTAGCGTTTTCCATGGGGAAAAGCCTGGTACGGATCTTCCGGACTTTCCCATGTGTCCCTGAAAGTTATCCCCATGGGGACAACTGGAACTCTTGTCCACACCAACTCGAAGCTTTTTCCCCAGGAGACTAAAAGCCATGAAAGAGCTGAATCCATGTCCTTTAGTGAATGCGGCCAAACTCCGGAAAAGAAAAAAGCCAGGCTCGGGTCCTGGCTTTTTTCTGCGGCTGTGAAGACCGCTCATCGGGCCATTCCGCCCAGCATGTTCTTGATATTGTCCAGGCTGGTTCGGAAGTAGGGGTCCTCGATGTTGGAGTCTATCTTGCGGCAGGAGTGCATCACCGTGGTGTGGTCTCGCCCTCCGAACTCGCTGCCTATCTCGGGGTAGGAGGCGCCTGTTAGCTCTTTACAGAGGTACATAGCCACCTGTCGAGGTTTCACGACTTTCTGATCGCGACGTTTGCCAACCAGCTCGTTGTGGCTGATGCTGAAGTATTCGCAGACCGTCTTCTGAATATCTCGGATGGTGATGTTGCGGTTGGCAGGATCCGGTAGGATACCTTTCAGAGCCTCTGTGGCCAGTTCTACCGTGATGGGCTTCTGTTGAAGGGAAGAAAAGGCCACCAGTCTGGTCAGCGCACCCTCCAGCTCTCGAATATTTGAAGGAACCCGCTCAGCCAGCAGGTGAGAGACGTCGTTGGGTAGCTTGCAAGCGCACTGATCAGCTTTCTTTCTAAGAATAGCTACCCGGGTTTCAAAGTCCGGGGGCTGGATGTCGGCGATCATTCCCCATTCGAAACGAGAGCGCAGGCGATCCTCCAAGGTTGGGATCTGCCGGGGAGTGCGGTCGCTCGAGATCACGATCTGTTTGTTGGCTCCGTGCAGTTCATTGAAAGTGTGGAAGAACTCTTCCTGGGTCCGTTCTTTGTTGGCCAGGAACTGAATGTCGTCTACCAACAACACGTCAACGGTGCGATAACTGCGGCGAAATTTGTTCATCTTGGCGTCGGAGATCGAGTCGATCATTTCGTTGGTGAATCGCTCGGCGCTCATATAGGCGATCTTGATATCAGGGTTTTTCTCCTGGATGGTGTTGCCGATGGCGTGCATGAGATGAGTCTTGCCCAGTCCGACGCCGCCGTAGATGAAAAGAGGGTTGTAGGCTTTAGCCGGTTGCTCGGCCACCGCAATGGCGGCCGCCGAGGCCAGGTTGTTGCTGGCACCCCGAACAAACGTCTTGAAGGTGTAACGCGGGTTGAGGGGAGACGATCGCTTTCCGCCCTGGGGTCTATCTGTCACTATTTTACTGGCCTTACCGTTAGAGCGCTTGAGTATCGGCGGGGGCCCGTCCAGCGCGACAAACTCAAGATCCAACGCTTTATTTTCGTATGGTAAGAGACTCAGGATCCTTCTACGGCAGGTGGGCCGATTTAGAAAGTCGCGAGACCACTTTCCATGGACACCTATAACCAATCGCGAGCCCTTGGCTTCGAGTGGGATAGAATTATCTATTGCTGACTTGATGGGAGTTTCCAGATGCTCCCACAGAGCGTCCAGACAATCATCCCAACGGTGACCCACCATCGGGGCCATCTCATGGCTTGTATCCATATGTTTTTGAGTCCTCTATTTTTTTTAGGACAGCAAAACAAAAGCCAGGAACCCCTACATCGTGTCTCTCAACACGGTTTCTATCCAGGCAGGAACCGTTTCGACAGACACGAGGTACTCTCGGCTGATGTTTATTTGTAGCACCACCGTTTTATCAAACGATGATGTTGGCCCTAAACCCCTCTCAAACATCCCCAATGGATTGACCGTTCGTGCAGAAACCCAAGTATGTCGGGGGGCCTTGTGCCATTTGGGTTGGCCGCCGTAGCAGTGAATCCTACCGAACAACGACCGAAAGAATATCCCATCTTTCCACAGATTTGTGGAAAACTCGGGCAAAGAGGCATGACACCGGGGTTGAGGGATTCAAATTTTATTTAGGAATTTTTTTTTCTCTCAAATTTTTGTCTCTATCGGTAAGGGATCGCCTGGTTAAGCCGTTTATCCTATGTGGAAAACTTTGTGAATAAGAAGAATAAGTTTGGCAAGCTTGACATGATGGCTCCAAGGTTTCTATATTCATCCTCGGCTTTCTTATGCCTCGGCAGATTCGGGAAAGGAAAGCCTTCAGGTCCGACCACCTCGGAGTGGTCAAACGGAGGATACCAGTGAAGAGGACATACCAACCTAAGGTTCGTCAGCGAAAGAAAGAACACGGATTTCGCAAAAGAATGGCTACGCCGGGCGGTCGCAATGTGCTGGCTCGTCGTCGCAAGAGAAAACGGGCCAAACTGACTTATTAGATTTGACTCAGCTATGAAGACCCTGAAAAGCAATCGTGATTTTGAACGGGTCTTCAAGCAGGGGAAGTCAGCCGGACATCGCGACTTGGTCGTTCTAGCGCGCAGAGGGCGCGCTAGAAACGTCCGAGTTGGTTTTTGTATTTCTAGAAAAACAGGCAATGCGGTCATCCGCAACAAATTGCGAAGGCGCCTTAAAGAGATCATTCGAGAATCCGAGCAGAGTTTGAGACCCCGATGGGAGATAGTGATAGTAGCCAAGGATACGAGCAAAGAGCTGAGCTTTCAGGAGCTGAAGAGATTGACTCGAAAACTTCTGAAAAAGCTGAACATTCTAGCTTTGCCGGAAAGCTCGCTCTCAAGCTGATCGGTGGCTACCAGGTCATCAGCAGGAAATACTTGCCTCCGAGTTGTCGGTTTCGCCCGACCTGTTCGGAGTACACCCGGCAGGCGATCGTGAAGTACGGTTTCTTGAAGGGGACGGCCATGGGAGCCTGGAGAATCTGTCGCTGCAACCCTTTTAGCGAAGGCGGAGAAGACCCGGTGCCCTAGGCACCGACATCAATAACCAGATGCAATGGATCGCAGACATATTTATCGCCGTACTGGAGAGCCTGAACTCGCTCACCGGTAATTTTGGCATGTCTTTAGTACTGTTTGCCGGGATCATCAAGATAGCTCTGTGGCCCCTGACCAGCATGCAGTATAAGTCCATGAAGGTCATGCAAGACGCCAAGCCGGAGTTAGACAAGATCCAGGCCAAACACAAGGGTGACACCCAGGCGATGAACAAGGCCATGACCGAGTTCTATATGGAAAAGGGTATCAATCCGCTGAGCAGTTGCTTGCCAATCATTGTGCAGATGCCGATCCTCTTTTCCATCTGGCGAGCCATCATCGGCTCCCCCGAGCTTTTTTCCAACGCCTACTTTCTGTGGATCCGCCCGGGGCCTATCCAGGTCAACTACTCCCACTACGTGGCCTCCAGTCTGGCTGATCGCGACGCCCTTTTGATCCTGCTGTACGGGGTGACCATGGTGATTCAGCAGCAGCTCACACCCTCCACCGGCCAGGGCAACCAGAAACAGATCGGGCTCTTCATGAGCATCTTTTTCACCGGTCTGATGTGGGTCTATTCCTGGCCCTGCGCGTTGATCGTCTACTGGGTGGTGTTCAACTTCCTGAATATCATCCAACAGGGATTGATCCACCGGACCACCGCCGTCGGCAGCGCAACGGACGATAAATCCGACAAGGGTCCTGACAAGGCTGCCGATATCGCCGTGGATAAAGCTTCGGATAAAGCCGATGCAAGTGCCAGTGAAAAATAAGTTTGAAACCGCCGAAAGGAAACGTGACTCTCTCATGAGTGAAGACAACGATATCGACGACGACGACTACGAGGATGATGTAGACGACGAAGAAGAGTTCGACGAAGAAGATGAAGACGAGGATGGTGAGGAGGAAGAGGAAGGTGGCGATGAGGATTGGGACCCCATCGCAGAGCTTCTCTTCGACATCACCGAGCACTTCGGTTTAGAAGCCGATATTGAATATGAAGAGCGCAAGGATCACGTGCGCTATCACATCGAGGGACCCGATATGGGAGTCCTGATCGGCCGACGGGGAAGCACGCTGAACGCCCTGCAGTTTTTGATCGGAGTGATCAACGCTCGTAAAAAACTGGTGGATTACCGGGTGGTGATCGATGTGGAAAGCTACCGGGATCGCCGGGAGAAGCAACTCATCGATCAAGCCAAGCGAGATGCCGCCAAAGTAGCCCGCGACGGTCGCGAGAAGGTCCTGGCAGCCATGCCGGCAGCCGAGCGCCGGGTGATTCACCTGGCTCTGGCCGATTGGGACGACGTGGTCACCTACTCCGAGGGTAAAGATCCCGATCGTTGCGTGGTGATCGCTCCAGCCGACGGAGAAGACGACGACGACGACTAAGGATTTGACCCCGGATCCTACCTCTACGATCGTGGCCGTCGCCACTCCCCCGGGGATCGGAGGGGTGGCGATCGTGCGTTTGTCCGGACCCCGGTCCCTAGGACTGGCTAGATCCGTCTTTCATCGAGCCTCGGGCGAGGAATTCACGGATTGGCCGAGCCACCTCTTGCGGTATGGGCGGCTGATCGATCCCTCCACCCGAGAAACAGTGGATAAGTGCATGGCGGTCTACCTGGCCGAGCCTTCCACTTACACGGGAGAAGAGACCGTAGAGTTTCATCTTCACGGAAGCCCCTTGCTCTGCGAACTGGTGGTTCGGATCCTGACCGAAGCGGGTGCTCGGCTGGCCCGGCCCGGGGAGTTTACCGAGCGAGCGTTTTTAAACGGCAAGCTCGATCTGACCCAGGCTGAGTCGGTTCTGGATCTCATTGAAAGTCGCACCCGAAGCCAGGCCCGACTGGCTGCCCAGCATCTGGACGGCCGCTTTTCTCAGCGGGTGGGGCAGGTGCGAAGCGCGGTGCTGGGATGGCTTAGTTTGCTGGAAGCCGAGATCGACTTCGGTGACGAGATCGACAATTTGCCGGACACCGAGCATCGCCGTTTGCTGGCCGAGATCCAGGGAGAAATCACGACTTTATTGAGCGATGCCCAGCAGGGGCGGGTCTCCATCAAGGGGCTCAAAACGGTGCTGGTGGGGGCACCCAACGCCGGGAAGTCCTCCCTGCTCAACGCTATGCTGTCCGAGGAGCGAGCTCTGGTCACCCCCATCGCCGGTACCACCCGGGATCGCATCGAGGTGGATTGCTCCCTGGGCGGGGTGCTCTTCAATCTGATCGATACCGCCGGGTTGCGCGATGAAACGGACGACCTGGTGGAACGGATGGGGATGGAAAAGACCCAGGAAGCGGTGGCTACCGCCGATTTTCTGGTCATGGTGGTGGACTCCCACGATCCTCAGTTTCCCGAACACGGAGGACAACCCGACCTGGTCTTGCTCAATAAAGCCGACTTGACCGCCAGGGTGGAACTGCAAGAGGTTCAGGCCCGCTATCCGAAAGCTTGTCTTGTGGTGGGCGAACTGCTGACTCCCCAGGGAGCCGAAAAGGTGGTGCAGGCTCTGCTGGCCGAAGCGCAATCGCGACTAGCCGGTTTGAGTGGAGAATGCTTTTCGGTGAATCAGCGCCACCGGGAGAGTCTGGTGCGCTGCCGGGAGTCGCTGCAGGCGGTGGAGCGCACCCTGGAGGAAGGGCTGGGGGTGGAGTTTCTGGCCCTGGACCTGCGTCGGGCGGCCGAGCACCTGGGAGAAATCCTGGGCTTGGACATCACCGAAGAGGTGCTGGATCGAATCTTCGGCCAGTTCTGTCTGGGGAAGTAGATCTGTGCTCCGATTCTCTTGTCCCTCCTGTTCCAGCGAGATCTTCTTCAACACCTTTGATTGCCTGGCTTGCGGTTCGAGTGTGGCCTACTCGCCCGGAGGTTCGAAGTTTGTACTCCGTGATGAGAGAAATGACTGCGGCAACAGGCGGGAGTATCAGATCTGTAACTGGGTCATGGATGGAGGCGGCCCGTTCTGCCTGGCCTGTCTTACCAATCAGATGATTCCGGATCTCACGGTCCCCGGTAACCGAGAGAAATGGGAGCATTTAGAGCGGAGCAAACGTCGACTTTTCTACAACTGCCTGCGGCTGGGCATCGATACTTCCCGGGTGGGTTTTCGCTTTCTGGCCAGCACTCCAAATGAAGCGGCCGTGACCGGCCACTGCGCCGGAACGATCACGGTGAATCTGGGGGAGGCCGACCCGGTCACTCGAGAGCAAACCAAACAGTCGCTGAACGAAAAGTTTCGTACCCTGATTGGCCACTTCCGCCACGAGTTCGGGCACTACTACTGGGAAAACCAGATCACCCCCGATCCGATTCTCTTGGAGAAGTTCCGCGAGTTATTCGGTGACGAACGCGAAGACTACCAGGCCAGTCTCGACCAATACTATTCGGGGGATTGGGCTCACGGCCACGAGTTTATCAGCGTCTATGCCTCCTCTCATCCCTGGGAGGACTGGGCGGAGACGTTTGCTCACTATCTGCACCTCCGCGACGCTTTAGAGACCTCGGAACAGTTCGGACTCACCGAGAGCAAGGGGTTTGAATTTGAGCGGGGCGTGGAGCAGTGGATCAAGCTTTCGGTTGCCTTCAACGAGATCAACCGCTCCCTGGGGCTGCAGGATCTCTATCCCTTTACCCTCACCTCGGCGGTGATCGAAAAGCTCAGGTTCGTTCATCGGGTCGTGGTAGGTAACCCTTTGTATTAAAACGAACCTGCGCCGGTGAGTATTCGCGTCGCCCTGTCTCATCGCACCACTTACCGCTACGGACATCCGGTGGAGTTTACGCCCCACGTGGTCCGGCTACGACCGGCACCCCACTGCCGCACCCCCATTCTCTCCTACTCTCTGACGGTCAAGCCCAAAGACCATTTCCTCAACTGGCAGCAGGATCCGTACGGCAACCACGTGGCCAGGTTCGTCTTCCCTAAGAAGGCCCGTGAACTGTGCTTTCAGGTGGACCTGGTGGCCGACATGACCGTCATCAATCCGTTCGATTTCTTTCTGGAGGAGGCCGTTACTCGATTTCCTTTCGAGTATGGACCCACGCTGAAGAAGGAGTTGGCTCCCTATCTCCAGTGCGATATCGTGGAACCGGCGTTGGCTCGCTTGATCGCAGAAGTGCGTCGGGGCGAAATTCAGACCATCGATTATCTGGTGGAGATCAATCGGGTTCTGAATCAACGGGTTGAGTACGTGATCCGGATGGAGCCGGGGGTTCAAACTCCCACCGTGACTCTGGAGAGCGGCAAAGGGTCTTGCCGGGATTCGGCCTGGCTTGCGGTGCAGTTGCTGCGCAACCTGGGGCTGGCCGCACGTTTTGTCTCGGGCTATCTGATCCAGCTGACCGCAGACCAGAAGTCGCCGGACGGACCCGTCGGACCGGAAGCGGACTTCACCGATCTGCACGCCTGGGCGGAGGTTTTTGTGCCCGGGGCCGGCTGGATCGGGATGGATCCGACCAGCGGTTTGTTGGCCGGAGAAGGGCACATCCCCCTGGCCGCCAGCGCCTCTCCGGGGAGTGCGGCTCCCATCACCGGTTCGTTTCTCTGGACGCCCCCCAGCGCGGGGACCTCTCTCGACCAGCACTTCGACTTCCACATGGAGGTCAAGAGAGTTCAAGAGGTTCCTCGGGTCACGCTGCCCTACGAGGACCAGGAATGGGAGAGCATTCTGAAGCTGGGTCAGGGAGTCGACGAGGTCCTGGCTGAGCAGGATGTTCGACTGACCATGGGCGGCGAGCCCACCTTCATCTCCATGGACGACATGGACGGTCCTGAGTGGAATGTGACGGCTCTGGGCGAAGAGAAGAAGAGACTCTCCTACCAGCTCCTCTGCCGCCTGCAGGGGTGCTTTGCAGAGGGCTCGCTGTTGCATTTTGGTCAGGGCAAGCACTACCCCGGGGAGTCACTGCCCCGCTGGGCCATGCGCTGCCTCTGGCGAGAAGACGGGATCCCGGTGTGGCAGAACCAGTCGTTGCTGGCTGATCCGACCGAGCCCGGCCACTCGACTACCTCCGATGGAGAGAAGTTCCTCAAGACACTCGCCATGCGGCTGGGGGTTAGCCAGGACTTCATCCGACCGGCTTTTGAAGATCGCTACTACTATCTCTGGCGGGAGGGCGGGTTGCCCGTCAACGTGGAGACTTCCGATTCCAGGGTGAGTTGGCAGGAAGAAGCCGAACGACTCAAACGAGTTTTTTCCCAGGGTTTGGAAGAGCTGGTCGGCCATCTGTTGCCCCTGGAGTTCGACACCACCAGCGGGCGCTGGCGATCCGGACCCTGGCCTCTGCGGGCCCCGGAGGTTTTGTTGATCCCGGGCGACTCACCCATGGGGTACCGGCTACCCCTGGACTCCCTCCCCTGGGTAGAAGAAAGAGATCAGCGCCAGTTCGAGCAGCGAGATCCGATGGACCTTCCGCCTCCTCTACCCAGCCACATGTCCACGATTTCGCATCTGCTTCCGGTTCCGGAGGAGTTCAAGAAACCGAAAGTAGGAGTGTCCGCTCCGGAGTTTGTCCGCACGGCTCTCTGCGTGGAGGTGCGGGAAGGGAGAATCCACGTCTTTTTACCGCCGCTGGGGCGGGGCGAGGACTTTCTCAAATTGCTGGCCACCATTGAGAAAACGGCCGCCGATTGCGGCTCGCCGGTGGTGCTGGAGGGCTATCCACCCCCCTTCGACAGTCGTCTGTTGAGCTTCTCGATCACCCCGGATCCTGGAGTGATCGAGGTCAACGTGCAACCTTCAGGGAGCTGGAACGAGCTGGTGGAGATCACCGAAACCCTCTACCAGGAGGCCCGGGAAGTGCGGCTGGGCACGGAGAAATTTATGCTGGACGGCCGCCACTCCGGAACCGGTGGTGGCAACCATCTGGTGCTGGGCGGAAAAACCCCCCCCGACAGCCCTTTCTTGCGGCGCCCGGATCTGCTGGCCCAGATGGTGGTTTACTGGCTCAACCACCCCGGCCTCTCTTACCTGTTTTCCGGCCTGTTCATCGGACCTACCTCCCAGGCTCCCAGGATCGATGAAGCCCGACACGACAGTCTCTATGAGCTTGAGATCGCGCTCCAGCAGAAACTGGATAAAGACCCTCCCTTGTGGATAGTGGATCGACTGTTTCGGCATCTTCTCACGGATATGACCGGAAACACCCACCGGGCCGAGTTTTGTATCGATAAACTCTATTCCCCGGAGGGTCCCACCGGCCGTCTGGGTCTGCTGGAGTTGCGGGCTTTTGAGATGCCCCCTCACCCCCGTATGAGCCTGGTACAACAACTGCTGGTACGGGCCCTGGTGGCCCATCTGTGGACCCGACCTTACGGGGTCAGACCGGTCCGCTGGGGTACCCGTCTGCACGACGAGTTTATGCTGGGGCATTTCGTGTGGAAGGATTTCCTGGAGGTGCTCGACGATCTGCGCCGGGGAGGGTTCGACTTTCAACCGGCCTGGTTTGCTCCTCACTTCGAGTTTCGCTTTCCCCGCATCGGCGAAATCCAGAAGGACGGCTTGATCCTGGAGCTGCGAAACGCCATCGAGCCCTGGCACGTGTTGGGGGAGGAGTCCGGAGGGGGCGGTACGGTACGCTTCGTGGATTCTTCCCTGGAACGCATCCAGGTCAAGCTACGGGGCATGAATCCGGACCGCCACGTGCTGCTTTGCAACGGTCGCCCGGTGCCGCTTCACCCCACCGGAGTGGCCGGAGAGGCGGTGGCGGGAGTGCGCTTTCGGGCCTGGCAGCCCCCTTCTTGCCTGCACCCCACCATCGGCACCCAGGTACCCCTCATTTTCGATCTGGTGGACACCTGGTCGGAACGGAGCCTGGGTGGCTGCACTTACGGAGTGTCCCATCCCGGGGGCAGAAACTACGAGCACTTCCCGGTCAATTCGAATGAAGCCCAGGCCCGCCGGACTGCGAGATTTTCCGAACTCAAGTTCACCGGGGGCCGGATCGAGGTGCCGAAGGAGGCGACCTCCGCTGAGTTTCCTCTGACTCTGGATCTGAGAAGAGCGCCTTGAAGCTCCTTCCCTCGATAGCCGGAGAGTACCGACCTCCGGGCGATAGCTACGACGAAATGGTGACTCCCCAGGGCGAGGTGCGGCCCGCCTGGGAGGAGTTTCTGGAGACTTTTCAGTCGCTGGGGGGCAAGACCCTAAAATCGCGCTGGAACTCGGTGCGGCGGTTGTTGCGCGAGAACGGCGTGACCTTTAACGTTCACGGCTCCAAGGACGGTCTGGACCGCATGTGGGAGTTGGACCCACTGCCGGTGATCCTGACCCGTCCGGAATGGGAAACGATCGAGCAAGGACTGATCCAGAGAGCCCACCTGATGGAAGCGATCCTGGAAGACGTCTACGGCGAGCAGCGCTGCTTGAAGGAAGGCTGGATCCCCCCGGCCCTGGTGCACGGACACCCGGGGTTTCTGCGGCCCTGTCACGGGCTCTCCATTCGAAAGAATCGGCGCTTGTTGCTCTACAGCGTGGACCTCGGTCGCACCGCGGAGGGCCGGATGGTGGCCCTGCGAGATCGCTCCGAGGCCCCCATCGGATGGGGCTACGCCCTGGAGAACCGGCTGGCCCTGACCCGCATGATCCCGGAGTTTTTTCAGGGGAACAAGGTCCGCAAGGTGGCACCGTTTTTTCGTGATCTGCACCAGTCGTTGCACGACGTGCCCTCGGCCACTCCCAGGGTGGTCCTGCTCTCTCCCGGCTCTCACAGCCCCAGCTTTTTCGAGCAGGCCTATCTGGCCCAGTTTCTCGGTTTTGAGCTGGTCACCGGAGACGACCTGACGGTGCGGGACAACCGCGTCTACCTCAAGCTTTTGGAAGGCCTGCAGCCGGTCGATGTGATCCTCAAGCGGATGACCGATCCCTACTGCGATCCCCTGGAACTGCGCTCGGACACGGTGATCGGGGTGCCCGGGTTGCTCCAGGCCATCCGGGTGGGCAACGTGACGGTGGCCAACAGCCTGGGAGCGGCCTGGATCGAAACCCCGGCTCTGCACGCCTTTTTGCCCCGACTCTTCACCCACTTTTTGGGCCAGGACCCGTTGCTGCCGTGCGTGAAAACCTGGTGGTGCGGGGAGAAGGATTCGCTGAACTACGTGCTGGCCAATCTAGAGCACACGGTGATCAAGTTCGCCTTTCCGGAGCGGCCCCAACCGGCGCTCTTTCCGGAGTCCATGACCCGGGCCAAGAAGGAAGACCTGCGGGCCAGGATCCTTCATGACCCGGAGCAGTTCGTGGCCCAGGAGCGGATCGATCTTTCCACCACTCCCTGCCTGCAGGATAACGCCCTGGTGCCCCGGCGCCTGGTGCTTCGTACATTTTTGACTCGAGCCGGACAGGATTTCTCCGTCATGCCCGGGGCGCTCTCGGTGGTGAGTCAGAAACCGGGCTCGATCGTGGCCAGTCTGGAGCAGGGTGCCCAGAGCAAAGACTCCTGGATCGTGGACCCACTGGGGGAGGACGACGCTCCCGGCACCATCATGAAGATGGGTCGCAAGGAGATCCGCCTGAGCCGGGGCGGCGGCGATATCTCCAGCCGGGCGGCCGACGATCTTTACTGGTTGGGGCGCAATATGGAGCGGGCCGAGGGGCTCTGCCGTCTCTTGCGTTACTGCGTGCTCCGCTTGAACGAGGAACCCCGCGTACCGGCCAACTCCGAGGTCCCTCGATTGTTGAGCTTCGTGAACCCCCGCTGGAGACCGGAGTCAGGGGACCGCGAGGAGTACGCCGTTCGGATTTCCACACTCTTGAGTGCTCAAGGCAGACAGGAGGGGTTACGACCGGTCATGGACAGTGTGCATCGCCTGTTGGGCCAGGTCCGGGACCGGATCTCCGCCGAGTCGTGGAGGCTTTCGAATTATCTCTATCGGCTGGGGGTACAAAGCCCGACCACGCTGGCCGATAGCCAGACCCTGCTGGACGATCTCTTGATGGCGTTTTCTGCGTTCAGCGGTATGGTGACCGAGAATATGACTCGCAACCATACCTGGCGATTCTTAGACATGGGCAGGCGGCTGGAGCGGGCCATTCACACCGTGGGGTTGGTGCGCCGCACCCTGGTGCCTCGGCGCACCAACGAAGAGTTGCTGCTGGAGGCGGTGTTGGAGGTGGCCGACGTGCTGAGGACTTACCGCTGGCGCTACCCGGCCGGGTTGCAGGCGGCGCCCTTCCTGGACCTCTTGCTGGCGGACGAAGATAATCCGCGTTCGGTGGGTTATCAGTTGGAGAGCCTGAACATCCACCTGCAGAAGCTGCCGGGGCACACCGAAAACGCTCCCCGCAACCAGGAGGAGACCCTGCTGTTGCGCTGTCGGGCTGCCATCAAGCTGGCTGATATTCACGCCCTGGCGGGGCTGGAGATCAGAAAAAGTCGGAGTGCCTTGAAGGGCCTGCTGCGGGACCTGGGCCGGGATCTGCCGGCCTTGTCCGACGCCCTGGTGCAGAAGTACCTCACCCATCTGACCCCCAAATCGCAAGGCTCCAGTTTCGGACCGGACGTGCTGTCGTGAAGTATTTCGTGACTCATCAAACCCGCTACCTCTATTCGGAGAAGGTCTCCATCAGCTACAACCGGGTGCACTCCAGGCCGCGCCTGCTGGCTGCCCAGAGCAGTGAAAACTGTAAACTCCTGATCCAGCCGGAGCCAGCCTCCATCGATAGCGAACGAGATTTCTTCGGCAACCCCATCGCCTTCTTCACGGTGCAAAAGCCGCACCGGGAGCTGGAGGTCACGGTTTCCTTCGACGCCGAGGTGAAACCGCGAGAGACTCCGGGGCCGGGTGAAGAGTGGGAAAGGGTGGCTTCGCGGCTCCAAGACCCCCGGCAGAAGGAGGCCATGGAGGCTTCTCAGTTTCGCCACGACTCGAGCTGGGTTCGCCGCTCGAACGAGCTCGCGGAGTTTGCGCGAAGCGCTTTCCCTCGGAGCACGCCTGTGCTGGAGGGGGCCCGGGAGTTGTGCCGACGCATCTATCGAGACTTCGACTTCGACCCCACCGCCACCACCGTGGCCACCCCGCTGGAAGAGGTGCTGGCCCGGGGGCGAGGAGTGTGCCAGGATTTTGCGCACCTGGCTCTGGGAGGTTTGCGAAGTCTGGGCCTGGCGGCCCGCTACGTAAGCGGTTATATCCTGACCCTGCCTCCTCCGGGTCAGACCCGACTGCAGGGTGCCGACGCCAGCCACGCCTGGATCTCAGTCTGGTGCCCTCCCTTCGGTTGGGTGGATCTGGACCCCACCAACGATCTGGTGGTCTCTAACCAGCACGTGACCCTCGCCATGGGACGGGATTATCACGACGTCTGCCCTCTACGGGGGGTGGTGCTGGGGGGTGGAAGCCAGACAGTAGAGGTGGCCGTGGACGTGATCCCCCAGTGCGATCGATAGGATCGCATTGACAAAGAGCCTTCTCGAACATAATGTTTGCCTACATGTTGATCCATTCCGATATCATAGTGGTGGGGGCCGGCCACGCCGGCTGTGAAGCGGCGCTGGCGGCCAGTCGCCTGGGCTGCAAGGTGGCCCTTTTGACCGCCAGTCTCACCCACATCGCCCGTATGCCGTGCAACCCCTCCATCGGAGGCCCGGCCAAGGCCCAATTGGCCACCGAGGTGGACGCCCTGGGGGGAGCCATGGCCCGGGTGATCGACGAAACCCACATCCACATCCGCATGCTCAATACCCGCAAAGGTCCGGCCGTGCAGGCCCTGCGGGCTCAGGCTGATCGGCCAGTTTACTCCGAGCGCATGCGGGAGATCGTGGAGGCGGATCCCAACATCACCATTTATCAGGATCTGGCGGTGGAACTGCTCAAAGAAGGCAACCGCATCGTGGGTCTGCGGGCGGAAAACGGAAACGAATACCGCTCTCCTGCCACCATTTTGACCACCGGCACCTTTCTGGGCGGGAAACTTTTTATGGGGGAGATGAGTTTGGCCGGTGGCCGGGCGGGCGAGCCTGCAGCGATCGGCCTCTCCCGTTCTCTGAGTTCTCTGGGTCTGAAACTCGGTCGTCTGAAAACCGGAACGACCCCTCGCCTGGACCGAGAGACCATAGACTGGGAAGTGATGGAAGAGCAGAAGCCGAGCGACGTGCCGCTGGTCTTCTCCCAATGGTCGGAGCTTAAACTCCCGCCTCGGCAGCTCTCCTGCTATCTGACCACCACCACCCTTCGCACCAAGGAGATCATTCTCGCAAACCTTCACCGCTCGCCCATGTTCGGTGGCATCATCGAAGGAAGAGGGCCCCGTTACTGCCCCTCCCTGGAAGACAAAATGGTGCGGTTCAAGGAGAAGGAGACCCACCAGATCTTCGTGGAGCCCGAGGGGTTCGACGTGCCCGACGTGTATCTGCAGGGTGTTTCCACTTCACTGCCCCTGGACGTGCAGTTCGAGATCGTGCACTCCATCCCGGGGCTGGAGCGGGCTACCATTTTGAAACCGGGATACGCGGTGGAGTACGACTACGTGGAGCCCACTCAACTGGAGCCGACCCTGGAGGTGCGGGACCTGCCCGGACTTTACCTGGCCGGTCAGATCAACGGAACCTCCGGCTATGAAGAGGCGGCCGCACAGGGACTCCTGGCGGGGGTCAACGCGGCCCTGACGGCGGGCGGTTCGGACCCCATCGTGCTGGGGCGAGACGAAGCCTACCTGGGCGTTTTGATCGATGATCTCATCACCAAGGGCACCAAAGAGCCGTACCGGATGCACACTTCTCGAGCCGAATACCGCTTGCTGCTGCGCCAGGATAACGCCGATCAACGGCTGACCCCCCTGGCCCGCAAGGTGGGGCTGATCAGCGGTCAGGACTGGACCGTGTATCAGGAGAAGATGGTGCTGATCGAGCAAGAGCTTCACCGGTTGGCCGAGCGGCGGGTCAAGGGGTTTGAGGCCGAAGACCTCTCCGCGCGCCTGGGTACTCCGATCAAGCCCGGCACCTCCCTTAAAGAGCTCTTGCGGCGGCCGGAGCTTGATCTGCAGGCGGTTCGGGCGATCGACGGATTGGCGCCGCTGGGTCCTCGAGTCTCTCAGCAAGTGGAGATTCAGACCAAGTATGAGGGCTACCTGGAGAGACAGCGCCAGGACGTGGAACGGTTTCGTAAGGATGAGAAGAAAGGAATTCCCGAAGCTCTCGATTATTCGGTGATCCGTTCGATCTCGTCCGAGGGTCGGGAGAAGCTCTCTTTTCATCGCCCCAAGACGGTAGGCCTGGCGTCCCGGATCGCGGGCGTCACTCCCTCGGATGTGTCCGCCCTTTTGATCTATTTGAAAACCCGCATGCCCGCGGAATCCGGTGTTTGAACAGACCCTGGGCCGTCTGGGTCTGGGGGTGGAACACGCCCGGGTTCTGCAAAAGCTTGCCGAGCATTTTCTAGAGAGCGGGTCGCAGCGGGGAGTCACGGCTCTGAAAACCGCCCAGGCGGTGGACCAGGAGCTGATCCTCGATTCGCTTTGCGGGGCTGGAGCTTTGCCGCTTCGGGGCCGGGTGATCGATATCGGTACCGGCGGGGGCGTGCCGGGTCTGGTGTTGGCTGTGGTGAGACCGGATCTGGAGTTCGTGCTCACCGACAGCGCTGTCAAGAAGACCCGGTGGGTGGAGGAGATGGTGGAGTCCCTGGGCCTTTCCAACGTGGTGGTGGAGACCCGACGCCTGGAGCTTCTGGGTCGGGAAGTCGGCTTTCGGGAGAGTTTCGAGGTGGTGACCGCCAAGGCTCTGGCCCCCCTCAACGTCTTGTGCGAGTTGGGGATCCCGCTGTTGAGGCCCGAAGGGCGCCTGGTGGCCTACAAAGGACCGGCCCTGGTCGAAGAGATCAGGCAGGCCGGTCCGGCCTTGCGGGAGTTGCGCTCGCAGGTGCACCGCTGCCACGGCTTTCAGGTCGGAGAAAAGCAAACCACGATTTGTGAGATCCTGAAGACCGGACCGACACCCGAGAAATACCCCCGCCGGGACGGGGTTCCCCAGAAGAAGCCACTCTAGGGGGTCAAGGTCTGGCGGTTTTGGAGGTTGGTGGTGAATTGTCGGAGCATGAGAAACTGCGGGTTCATCAGAGAGCGTGAACCAAGGGGAAAGACCTTGCCGGCTTCTTGAGCATTGGCAGCCACGATGCTGAGTTCCACCTGTTTGAGATCGTCTTCGGTGGCGACCTGAAAACTCAGTAGGCCTCGAGAGATGATGTTCACCGATTCGAAGTCTCCAGACGGAAAGCTATAGCCGACGGGTGCCTCTAGGTAGCTGGTGACATCGCTGAGCAAGGTCCCCTGGTCGATCACTTTTCGCACCAGGAACTTATAGGGATGGGAGACCTCGTATCCCCCTTCGTCGATGCCCGGGCCGGAGTGATCGGTGGCGATGGAGGATGGAATCACGGAATAGTAGAGGATGTTTCGTTGCCAGCGGGGCGTACCGTCGTCGTTGCGCATGAAGCGGCCGGTGTCGGGGTCGATGGCCGAAAGAAACCACAGGGCGTCTCCATCTCGACCGACCAGGGTGGTAGGCCCCGGGGCGGTTCTTAGAGCCGAGTAGGAAGCCCCAAAAAGGTCACGCCTCAGCCACGACTCCGCGCTGAGGAGTTGACCGGCCACGTTCTCGTCTCCGGAAACCCGATTCCAGGTTTTCTGGCTGCTCTGCAAGAGGGCGTGGGTGACCGCGAACAGGATCAAGGCGGTGCTCACGGAGACCACGAGTTCAACCAGCGTGTATCCCTGGAACCTACGAACCACTGGTGACCTTGAGCAGCCTGGTCACCCGAAGGTGCAGATTTCCCATGTGCTGCCGTTGGGCGTCTTCCCACCAGTTCACCAGGATTTCGAGCTTTTTGAGTTTGGTCGAATGAGACCCTCCGGGGCCGCTTCCCACCGCTTCACCGGAGGCAGAATCCACCACGTCGGTCAGGAAAAGCTGGTAAAGATAGTCGGTGTTTCCCACCGTAACGCCGCCGGTACGAAAAGGGACTGTGGCATTGGAGTGGGCGAAAGCTGGGGCCGGGTTGGCCTGGATTTCGGAGGCGATCTGATCGATGACAGAGTACGCCACGTCGGTAGCGATGGTGGTGTCGTCGAGCTTTTGATTGGAGGCGAGCAGCATGGTGTTTTGCCCCACCAGGGCCAGCAAAGCCACCAGGGCAAGGCCCATGGCCAGAAGCACTTCGGCCAGGCTGAACCCTCTAATCAATGTGAAGCGTCTCCCCATAAGGGCCATCATACCCCAAGCAACCGAGTTTTATAACAACCAAAAGATTGGAGGCTCGCTCCTGCAGTGGACTGCAGTTGGAGAAACTAGACTTAAAGAGGAAGATATTACGATTGTTGTTAAATAGAATGGGGTTATGAGACTGCAAAGATCCCCGGGTAAGCGGAAAAGACGTGGAATCGTTCTGATCTCCGTGGTGTTTATCGCGATACTGATCTCGATGTACGTGGTGTCGGCCCATATTCTAAATCGGAGCCGCTTCGGCGGAATGAAGCAGACCGCTGAAAACCGTCTGGCTGAAGAGGCTGCCCGCTCCGGGCTGGAGTACGCCCTGGCACGTCTGGAAGAGAATCCGGAATGGAAGGGTGCACTGAACGCGGTCACGGTGGACACGCCGGAATTGGTGGTGGTGGAGGACCGCGGCAACGTGATAGGGATCCTCAGGACCGACGTGGGGACAGCCCAGTTTCGATTGCGCTTCAACTATCAGGACGGCTCCGGCGGGGGCGATGATATGGACGATCCCTCCTCGGCCATGTCCTTTGATTCTCCCCACATCTCGCTGAACAACCTGACCGGCGGTTCGGACCAGCCTCTCTATCTGGGCGACGGCTCGGGATATTCGGCCTCTTCCCCGGTGGGTGTGGTGAAGCAGGGCACGGTGGCTCTGGCCGTGGAGGGGCGGGTCTCTCGCGAACTGGAGCAGGCCGGCAGCAGCAACCCCAACCCCACCTTGAGCCAGCTCGAGGCGGTCCGAGTGGTCGACGCTTACTACCGGGTCAACGGTATTACCAGCGAGAGTTTGACTGACGCGGTGGGGATGGCCGGTGGCAAGTTCGATGCCAGGTTGTACGAGGATGGAGCCCGTCTCTTGCTCGGGGATACTCGGGAAAACGGCAAGTCTACCATCCGGGTTCGCAATGGAGATTTTACGGTGCAGGATGCTGCCACCGGCAACCCTGGCAGTGTGCAAGGCACGGAAGGTGAGATCCGGGTGACGACCGGCCACACCGTCCAGGGCGATCTGGCCGCCGGGGTGACCACCGGGGAAGAGCAGACCAGCGACCACTTTTATCAGTTGCTGTGGGGCGACGTCTCGCCGCCCACCACGGGGCACACCTTACCGGCCGGAGTCTACGAGGTGCGGGGAGACGGCAAGGTTTATCGTTACGAGATGAATTACGAGGACTATCGGGACTACAAGGCTTCCAATCCGGACGACACGGAACTCCGGGGTGCGCCGGTAGCCCTGGATGGTTCGAACGGAGTAAGCTTCGTGGCCCAGGGGGAAGACTACAACGGCGAACCCTCGGATAAGCACCGCCTGGTCTTTACCGATGACGTGCTGGTAGAACCGGTGGGCGATGTGGTAGACCTTACCATCGCCCCGGCCCGGGGGGCCAAAGAGGATCTGGAGGACGATCCCGGTGGAGGGGGTGGAGGTGCTATAACTTATCATACCGGTGTCGATTGGCCAGGGACAGTTTTCACGAATCCACCAGTTGCGACTGCGAATATTTCGGCCAAGAGTAGCTTTCTGGAGGGCGCAATTGCCAGCCTTTCGGACGGTGATTTGCACAAACTAGTTCTTGAACTGGCCGACCACGGAACGATTCAAATGCCAGGCGGTGGCCAGAAAGTAACGTGGTCAGGCCAGGAAGTCTTCAGTATCGAAGGAGACCCAGATGTGCTCTTCGACGGCTTAGAGAGTGGTTTGAGCGTTACAAATATGGGGGGCCCAAACCCCGAAATTTTTTCGGAAGCGGACCTCGCCCTCGCTCAAGCGGTCGTTAATATCGATGCAAATAAGCTGTTCGAATACTTCACTTCCGGTGTTGTCGCAAGCGCCGGGACCTTAGAGGAATTTGCCAGCACGGACTCCACCGACGTCACCGATATGGAACTCACCTTTCAACCCGAGAATCAGAACGGGGTCAGGATCGCCAACGCCGAAGGCAGCGGCGGCGACATCCGAATCGCCGCCGATGTGCGGGGGACCGGAGGTTCTCTGAAGTCGGATGGAGAGATTCGGCTGGTGGGCGTGGGGTTCGAGATCGATGGAGGCTCCACCAGCAGCGACAATGAAGGCCCCGGGATCAGCCTCTACGCCAAGGACGATATCGTGCTCTCCACTCTCAAGCCCGACGCCGCCGGCAATCACCACTACACCGGTATGGAACTCAAGGGGTTGCTCTATTCCTGGAAAAACATCGAACTCAAGGCCGGCCACGAGGATGAAGCCGCCGACGCCGAGCCGCAAAGAGTTTATCTGCAAGGCGCCATGGTGGCCTACGGAGGGGTGCCCGGCGACGACACCCGCCCACCCGGCAGCAGCGGAGGCAATATCCTGCTGTCCGGAAACCAACTGGATCTGCTGTACGACCCGACCCACCTGATCGGACTGCGAAGCGAGTCAGGACTCACCGTCTCGCTTGAGATCGTCAGCCGCTCTTTTCGATAACCTGACATTCCTTCATTTCCAGGAAAGTTGAATAATATTCCGTATAGGAGTTTGACAAGAACTTCACGGAGGTCCTGTGGTGACTAAGAAACCTGGCCAACAGCGGTCGATACAGATGGTGGATCTGGACAGAATCATGTTCAATCCGCTACAGCCTAGAAAGATTTTTCAACAGAAGGCGCTGGAGGATCTGGCGGCCTCCATCACCGAGCACGGCATCATCCAACCGGTGATCTGCACCCGGGAAGGAGACGGCTATCGTCTGGTGGTGGGGGAGCGTCGCTGTCGGGCCAGTCGAATGGCCGGACTAAAGCAGGTTCCGGTGATCATCGAGGAGATGACCGAGTCTCGATTGCTGCAGGTGGCCCTGATCGAAAACATCCAGCGCGAAGATCTGGATCCCATCGAAACCGCTCAGGCCTACAGTCACCTCTTGCGGGAGCACAATCTCACCCAGGAAGAGCTGGCCCAGAAGGTGGGTAAGAGCCGCCCCTCCATCACCAACGCTCTACGCCTTTTGAGTCTGCCCATGGCCATTCGGCGCAGCGTACAAGAGGGCGAAATTTCGGCCGGTCACGCCCGGGCGATCCTTTCCCTGGAGAAGGAACGGGAGCAGATGGAGGTCTGGCACCGGATCAAGAACGACGATCTGTCGGTGCGGCAGACTGAAGAGTTGGTGCGCCTGGTGCGCGAGGGAGTCAAAAAACCGAAGCGCGAACGGGTCGAACTCTCTCCGGACTGGCAGGAGATTCAGGACCACCTGACCCGGCAGTGGGGAGTGACCGTAAATATTCGCCAAAACCGTAAAGAGAAGGGCAAAATCGAGCTTCAGTACGACGACGGCGTGCAACTGGAGCGGATCGTGGAACGGCTCATCTACCTGGGAGAGCGAATGGATCGCCGCTCCCACTCCAGCAGCTTCTACTAAAGGATCTTATTTCAACAAAGAATCCACCAATTCCAGGTAGGGTGCTATCTGTTCTTCCCAGTTCCAGCGGCTTTCGGTAGCCGCCCGGGCTCGTGTTTGCATCTCCTGGAGCCTTCCGGAGTCGACGATGGTGTCCAGGGCTCGGGCGATATCTGAAGGAGAGAAGGGGTCGAACAGTTCACCGATCTGGTGCTCGTTGACAAAGCGGGCGATCTCCGGAATGTCGGAACCGGCGATGGCTAAACCGGCGGACATGTACTCGAACAGTTTGTTGGGGGTGGAGTAATACTTGTTGAGGCAGACCGGCAGAAACGGGATCAGTCCGATGTCGGCCTGGGAGGCGGCCTCCACCACGCGCGGACCGGGCACCGGCTCCCACCACTGCACTCGACCCTCTCGATCCAAAGCCCGGAGTTCGGGCTCGCTGCTCCCGAAGCCCCGCAGGGCGATCTGAACCTTTTCGGTCAGAGCGGCCGCAGCGATCACCTGTTCCAGGCCACGATGGGGGATGTAGGCCCCCTGATAGAGCGCCACCGGTTTAGCGTTGGGCTTGCGGGTAGGCACCGGTTGAGACTCCTGGCAATTGTGAAGGGCCATCACTTCATCCAGACTGAAGCGCTCTTTGAGGATCTCGGCCAGGGGCTCGTTCACGGTCAGGACCGCGTCGGTCTTTGCGATCAGCTCCCGCTCCAGGGCGTCCCAATACTCTACCGCTTCCCGGGAGTCGATGAAGGCCTGGCCGCTCCACAGTTCGTGGGTATCGTAGATCACCGGTACGTCCAGTTGCTCCGCCAGGGTGACGGCGGCTCTCAAGGCGTCTAAATCGTGGGCTTGCACCAGGTCGGGCTTCCAGTCGGCGGCTCTCTCTACCCACACCCCGTTGATCCGCTCGATGTACCTCCAGTGCTGCTTTTGATCAGGGAGAGCTCGCTCCTGAAGCTCGACCACGGGCATGGGGCAAGGACGCACGGGCGGGCGATCCGGGGGCAACTCCACCTTCTGTTCGGTTTTCACGGAAGTTTTTTTTCTTGGAAAGATCCGACCCATGATCTGATCGTCGAAGAAGCGGGCGCCGTGGGTGCGCTGATCCTCGCGCAACAGAAGGTAGCCGTCGCGTTTTTCTCGGGGTTTCTGACCGGGGGTTAGAAAGCAGTAGACCCGTACCTCGTGGCCCCGCCACCCCAGCGCCTGGGCTTGTTTGTGGACTCTTTGGTCGTGATTGCCGTCGTTGAAGACGAACATTGCTATTCGGCTCATCCTATGAGACTCCCGTGATAACCCTTTCCTTTGATGAAAAGCTCATTCCATCGCCAGGTGTTCAGTATTCTCCATAGCTCCCAGGACCGGTCGGCTCCTGCCATGTGCTCTTCATACACCTTCATACAGGCCGGTACGTGCAGGAGTTCGCACTCCTTAAAGCTGGCCGAGTGCAGGTGATCGCTGAGCCAGCTGTTCAACCCCTCTCGAAACCAGTTGGCCATGGGGGTGGGGTAGCCGAGCTTGTCCTGGCGGGTGGTCACCGATCCGGGCAGGCGGCCGTTCATGGCATGCCGCAGCACCAGTTTGGTGTGAGGGGGATCGATCTTGAACTCGCTGGGCAGAGCGAAGCAGTACTCCACCAGGCGGTGATCCAGAAAGGGCACCCGGGCCTCCAGGGAAAACGCCATGGAGTTGCGGTCTTCGTAGCGCAACAGCGGCGGAATCGAAAATCGTACCAGGTCGTCGTACATTTTCTGGCTCAAGCTGTTGTCGAAGATCCGATCCACATCCATGCGGGTGGCGTCGCTTCGGGAGACCTGAGAGGCGAGATCGGGATGCAGGATAGCAGGGGTCTTCACCCGGCCCGGACGCTCTTTTTGAAAGAGCTTCAGAAATTTGGGTCGCTTGGCCCGGCGGATCGCTCGCTCCGCCAGAGCCGTGTGATCAACGCCGGTGACTTCCCTGATCACCCCGGCTGCTTGCATGACCTGGCTCAGGTCTTTCTTTTCCTTGAGAAGGCTCCGGGCCAGTTCGGAAAGATATTCTCGGAAATAGTGATGATAGCCGGCCAGCACCTCGTCGCCCCCCTGTCCGTCGAGCAATACGGTCACACTCTTTTGGGCGGTCTCCATGACCTTCCACTGGCTGTAGAGGGTGGGTCCTGCGGTGGGCTCATCCTGGGCCCAGACTAGGGCGTCGAAAAGGTCCGGCAGATCCTGACCGTCCGAGAGCACGGGGTGAGGGTTGGTCCGGCAAGCTTCGACCACGTCGTCGATGAATCGCTTTTCGTCGTATCCCCGGTCGGGGTAAATGCTGGAAAAGGTCTCCACCGGCCGATCCAGGATCTCCGAGGCGCAGGTGACCACGGAGCTTGAATCCAGGCCTCCAGAGAGGCAAGTGCCCACCGGCACGTCGGAGCGGAGTCGCAGGTTGACCGACTCCCTAAAGAGCCCTCGGAAGATCTCTGCGGCTTCTGTCAGCTCAGGATTATTCGGCAGGTAGCCCTCCACCTGACGATCCGGATGAGCGGGCAGACTCAGGCGACTCTCACCGGCAAATTCTCTCCAGTTCTTGGTGGGGTCGATTCGCCAGTAACGCTCCAGCTGGATCCCTCGGGCAGAGACCGTCATGGTGTGCGCCGGGGGCAGCATTTGAGTGGATTGAAAGAAGGTATCCCATTCGTCGTCCACCAGACCTTCGCCCAGAAAACGTACCAGGGTGCGAAGCCGGGGAATCCGCCGCTCTGGCTTTCGGAGCAGGGCCTTCAGTTCGGAAGCAAACTCGAATCGGGTGCCTTCCTGGCAGTAGAAAAATGGCTTGATACCCAGGCGATCCCGGGCGCAGAATAAGACCCGCTGCCCGGCGTCCCAGATGGCAAAAGCAAACATGCCGTTGAACCGCTTGACGCAGTCCTTTCCCCACTGGAGATAGCTACGGAGCAGAACTTCAGTATCACAATCGGAGCGAAAGCTGTGGCCCAGGCTCTCCAGCTCCTTTCGCAACTCACGATAGTTGTAGACCTCGCCGTTATAGGTGATGGTGTGCCCCTCTAGAGTGAGGGGTTGGTGACCGGCTGGGCTGAGATCGATGATGGCCAAACGGCGGTGCCCCAACCCTACCTCCTGGTCCAGGAAGACATCGTGGCCATCCGGTCCTCGGTGGGACTGCAGGTCGTTCATCCGCTCGAGTTCTTCCCGCGGCACGGGCTGTCCGTCGCCCTGGTAAATACCGGCGATTCCGCACATGATCTAAATCAGGACCTCCGGGCGTGATACTCCTGACACCTTCGCTGAAGCGATCTGGTATGTCACCAACTTTTTGTCTCCTCCGCTTTGTTCCACCATCACCCTGGCCGCTTCGCCCAGCGGCACGGGTAGTTGCCGGGTCATATAGACGTCATACCAAATCTGAAAGGAGAGAAGGCTCAAAATCTTGTTGGCAAGGCTGGACTTCCCGCTCTGAAATTCGGTGAGCAGCCGTTGAACTTCCGCCTGGTCAAACAGATCGTGCCGGGCCAGTTCTGAAGGGGCGAGGGCCTCCTTCGCGTAGGTAAAGAGGCACCCCTGCAGCCAGCGGTTGACCGGAAGGACGAAACCTTCTTTGGAGCGGTCGATCACCGAACTCGGGAGAAGCGGTCCGGCAGCGGTCTTCAGCATGGCCTTCACTCGCTTGTTCCGGATCTTGAAGCGTTCAGGTAGGCGAGCCACGAACTCCATGACCCGGGTGTCCAGGAAAGCTGTCCGGACCTCCAGTCCATGAGCCATGGAGAGGCGGTCGCTGAAGGCCAGCACCTGATCCGGTAGCTGAGTGAGAAATTCCGACTCCAGAATCCGATTGGTGGGATCCCGGGCGGTGAGATCGCCGAAGACCGCTTGCAGGTGATCGCTTGTGGAGTAGGTCGCAAACGCATCTCTAGAAGAGCCCGAGTAGAGGGCTCGTTTCTCGTCGTCGGTGAAGACGCTCAAGCGGTGCTTCCAATGCCACTCTTCGCCGGGCTTTCCACTAACTCTGGAAAGCTCGGCTAGTGGACGAGCCAGGCGGTGAGTGCGATACGATCCGAAAAGTTCGTCGCTGCCGTCGCCCGAGAGGGCGACTTTGCCGTGCTTTGAGACCAGGCGGGCCAGAAAATAGGTGCTGACCGCCCCTGCAAACGGCTCATCGAAATGGCTGATGATGTCTGGAAACTCTCGCTGAAAGTCGGAAGGGGTGGTAAACGCTTCGTGGTGATCGGTGCCGTATCGCTCTGCAACTTCCCGCGCGCAGCGAAGATCGAGTTCCTTGCCCGGGGTGGAAGAGCCGCTGGGGTAGGCCAGGGTGAAAGTCTTGAGCCGGTTTGGAGAGAGCTCGGCGGCAAGGGCGGTGACCAGGCTGCTGTCGATCCCCCCGGACAAAAAAAGCCCCACCGGCCCGTCGGAGAGCAGCCGCCGTCGAACTCCGGTTTTTAGCAAGCAGAGAAACTCCTCGGCCAGCTCCGCCTCCTCTAGCGTATCTTCCAGTGGTGCCCAATTGAGACGCCAGTAAGGCTGGAGAGAAGGAGCGGCTCCCTCTTTCCAGAGCAGCCGGTGCGCCGGGGGGAGCTGCTTGATCCCCTGAAAGATGGAGAGGGGGCCCGGCACGTTTTTGTAGCTCAGAAAGTGATGGACCGCCTCCAGGTTCAGACTACGCTGAAACCCCGGCACCTGAAGCAACGCCTTGATCTCCGAGGCGTACCACAGCGCCCCTTCGTGCTCCAGATAATAAAGCGGCTTCTCGCCCGCCCGGTCCCGCACCAACACGCCCTGCCGGCGGACTTCGTCGAACAGACTGATGGCGTACATGCCTTCGAGTTTTCTGGGAAACTCAAGTCCATACGCCCGGTAAAGATGGGGGATGAGTTCGGTATCCCCATCGGTGAAGAAACGCTGCCCCGCTTCAGCTTTTATAAGCTCCTCGCGGACCTCTCGGAAGTTGCAGATCACGCCGTTTTGGGCAGCCCAGATGGGCGGCTTGCCGACCGAGAGCGGTTGCCGCCCCTTGAGTGAGTCGACGATGGAGAGACGCCGGGCTCCCAGGGTAAAGCCGTCTCCGTGCACCAGGTGTTGATCGTCCGGGCCCCGGTGCGCGAGCACCCCCAGCATCCTGGCCACTATCTCGGGGTCGCTTCTACCAAAAACCCCGGCAATTCCGCACACGCAATTTTCCTTTCAGTGGGGAGGCTTCCGGTTTGGCGGATTCATCCCTTTGGGCGAGCATTAAGCCGATCTGAGCTCATACTGCTGCAAGACCTCCCAGGCTCCCGGGGCCAGGCGGAGTTCGGGTTGGAGGCGGGTGACCTCGTCCAGGGCTTCCGCCAGGGTGGAGCCCTGGGAGATCAGGTAGGCGATGGCCACGGTTGCGGTTCGGCCTCGGCCCAGGCTGCAGTGGATGTAGCAACTCGAGTGGCCCTGGATGTGTCCGACGGCGGCTTGCAACTGCTCGAGGGAGGGGCTGGTGAGGTCGAGGATCGGTATGTTGAGATAGGCTTTGGTCAGAAAACTTGGAGCTTCTTCATACTCGGCGGTGAGATCGAGGACGGCTTCCACGTCTATTTCAGCGGCCTCCGCCTCGGCCAGGCGACGCCCCAGGAGGATCCCCGGTCGCAACTCCCGGTACGGCTTTCTGCCGGAGTTGAAGTAGAGGGCGCTGAGAGCGGCTGACCAGTGATAGGGCGCCAGCAGCATGCGGGCGCCCGGTAGCTGTTTACCCTGGTCCTTACGAAGCCAGGTGGGTCCGCCTCCCAGATAGGCCCCGGCCACCACAAACAGGGCCAGGGCGGGCCATAGGAGCAGGACGCTCTCCGGCCACCCGGCGACGGTCAGAAGCACCAGAAACCCACTGGTGGCTCCGTAGTAATACCCGATCCTGGGACGGGCGTTGATGCCCTGCCCGGGGTCTCGATGGGGAGGCTGAAACCGCACCGACGGAAACAACCAGAGACAGAAAAGCCCCAGCAACTGACCGGTGATGACGTCCATCAGATGGTGCTGGTAGCAGAACAGCGTGGAGATGCCGATCAGAAAAAACCAGGCACCCAGGACCCACCGCCATCTCCCCCTGCACAGGGGGAGATAAATCATCAACAGGTTGATGCGGAGCACGATATGCAGGCTGGGTGCGCAGTTATAGAAGTTGTTAAAATTTTCGAGGGCGCCGAAAAAAGGCTGCAACCAACCTTGGACCGGGGGGGCCGGGGTTACTAACTGGAGCGGGAAGAAGAGAAAGAAGAAGCCCGCCACGGCGATACCGAAGGTGACCCTCTTGAGATGTTGACCCAGTTCGAATCGTTGTTTGATGAGAAACGGCGCCAGCACAAAAAACAGATCGATCGACCAGTACGGGATGATAAGAATGGGGAGGAAGGGGAACAGGTTGAGTTCCCAGTCGTAGGCGCAAGTGCCCACGAACTCCCGCTGCGAGGCCAGGTAGTTGCAACCGTTGTAGACCAGGACGAACCACAGGCACAACCAGGCCGAAACGGCCGCCTGTTGCCACCGACCAGCGGAATCCATAGGCCGTTCTTATCGCCGCCGGGCCAGCGACACCGAAAAGATCCCGTGCCGGTCGATCAGGCTGCGGCATTTCTGAAAGCCCGCTTCGGCCACCAGGGTATCCATCTCGGCCGTGCTCCGGCAGCGCATCACCCAGCGCTCTCCGTCGGCGTGCCGAAGCGTCTCGGCGATCAGCTCCAGGGTGGGGTGAAAGGGCTGGTTGGTGTAGAGGAGATAGCCGCCAGGGCGGACCGCCGAAGCCAAACCGTCCAAGCTTTTCCGAACCGGACCGTTGTCGGGGAAAAGCTCATACAGACCCGAGACCACGGCCACGTCCAAGGGGCCCAGACCGGCCAAGCCGGAGGCGTCGAAAGCGTCTCCAGGCTGATAGATGACTCGAGACTCGCCCCATTCCGTGGCCAGCTTTCGACCTTCCTCGAGCCCGTGCTCATCACGGTCCTGGACGATCGCCCGAAGTTCCGGATCTGGGTAGTCTCTAAGCACCTCCAGCAGATAGCGGCCCGGGCCCCCGGCGATGTCGGCCAGGGTCTTGGCCGAGAGCGATTCCAGAGCCTTGAGCAGCAGCCTCTGCAGGTTCTTGTGCCGCTCCCGGATACAGACCCAGCCGATGGAGTTGAGATAAAAATGGTCGATCATTTTGCCCAGCGGAGTCCAGCCTCGGGGCTGGTTCTGATACACGTAATCCAACATCTGTCCCGAACTGAAGCCTCGCTGGTAGCCGAGGCGCATACCCTGACTCAGCCTTCCCACCGTACACATGGAGGCCCGGCTGACCTTCCAAAACAGATTGGCCGCACTCACCGGAGGTGGCCCGGCCTTCAGCCACTGATAGCGAGCCCGGCTGGGGGCACCACAATCCGGCCTGGAAGCCTCCTCTCGATCGAAACACTCCTGCGCAAATCGCCGGACGTCTTGAAAGACCAGGTGACGCTCTTTTTCATGAAAGATGGCGTGAAAAAAATCTCGATAGACCTTAAGTTCTTTGGGGCCTGACAGCCGCTCGTACAGCTTGCGAATGGGGCGGTTCTTGATCACCCAGTCGGCCCGGGCCACCAGGACCTGCGTGGGCACCGCGAGGTCTTGCGCCTGTTTGAGCAAGCGCTTTGCCCCTCGATAAAGATCGAGGAGAACCCGGGTGGCGATCTGCGGGGTGATCAAAGGGTCGGTGTCGTACAGCCGGGCCTGCTCCCGGTCGTGGGTGATGGCCGAGCCCCGCACGTAGCTCTGCACCGTGGTCATGAGCCCGACTTTGGAGAGGGCGGCGAGCCCTGGCCGGGTAAAGGGTACGTAAAGTTTGACCTGGAGGGCCGGGGTGGCCAGGACCAGGCCGGCCAACTCCGGCCCGTAATCCAGCACCCACAAACCTGCCACCACGGCGGCCACGCTGTGAGCCAGCACCACCGTGTTCTGCCCGGACAACCGGTATTCGCTCTGGAGGTGGCGGTAGAAGGCCTCCATATCTGCTTCCAATTGGGCCAGATGGAGTGCGTCTCCCCGAGGGCCGGGGCTCTTTCCGCAGCCCCGGCAGTCCCAGGCGAAAAATGCGGTGTCCGGCATCTCCATCTGGTCCACCAGTTCCTGGAACCGACCGGAGTGCTCGTGGCCCCGGTGAAATAGGAGGACGGCTCTTTTGAGCGGGCCCTCGCCGGGCAGCCAGGCCCGATAGAAAAGATCGGTCCCGTCGGGAGCCCGAAAGCTGTTTTCAGAAGACCAGCGCATCCGGCTACTTCTTGTCTTTACGACCGATGAAAAGCCCCAGTAGCAGACCCACGACCACCCCCACGATTCCGGCCACCGGAGGGTATGTCTTGGCCGCGCTTTGAAACTGCTCCACGATCTGGTTGTCGTAGAAGTTGACCCCCAGGTGAAGCGCGATGATCTTCCAGGTGCCCCCCTCGGACGGCACCACGGTGGCGGTCCAGCGGGTCTTCAAAGTCAGGTAGCGCCCGTCGGCCAGGTCGTACTCCTCCACCCCGGTACCCCGGCAGATACCGAAGCGGGAGTCTCCGGTGCCGTAAAACTCGGTCAGGTCGTCGGCCTCCATGCTCATTTTCATGGACTTCACGTACTGATCGGGTCCTATCCAACTGCGAAAATAGGGTTCCAGCCCTTCAGGTTTGGTGATCAACTCCTGGGCGATCGTGGTGACTCGCAGATCTTCATGAAAATACTGGGGTAGATCCTGAAACCGTTGCTCGTTGACGGCTGAGGTGGCTCCGCGCAACATGGTACGGAGAGCCTCGTGATCCTGTTGATTCTCCTCGGCCCAGGCGCCTGCGGCAAGAAAGACTAGTAGTAAGAGATAGCAAGTCGTCTGTTTCATATTGACCTAATCAAAGCGGATTCTGGTTGGGAAAGTTTATGCCTGCTACATCTACGCCCTGACTCTCTTTTGGGGAGGGAAGGAGAGGGATTAAACGAGAAGGGTGGTCGACTTCAGGAGGTGCGGTATGGCCGGTGGTGGTCTTTTAATGCTACTCGACGACATTACTCTGGTTCTAGATGATGTCGCCGTTATGTCGAAGGTCGCGGCCAAGAAGACCGTCGCCATTGTGGGAGATGATCTGGCGGTCAACGCCAACGTGGTGGTGGGCCTGGACCCCAGCCGAGAGCTACCCATCGTGGGGAAGATCGCCCTAGGTTCCCTGGCCAACAAGGCGGTCTTGATTCCGCTGGCCCTGGCTCTGCCCGCAGGCGTGGTAAAACCTCTCTTATTGGCGGGTGGCGCCTTCCTCTGTTATGAAGCCTGGCACAAGGTCACTCACAAGAAAGACCCGGCTGAAAAAATTCCCCAACAGAAGTTGGCCGAGACCCTGGACAGCCCCGAAGCGGTGGCCAAGATGGAAAACCAGAAGGTGTGGGGTGCCATTCGGACCGACACCATCCTTTCGGCCGAGGTGATCATCGTGGCCCTGGGTGCCATCGCCCAGGCTCCCCTCATGACCAAAGCCCTGACCCTGACCGTGGTGGGGCTGGTCACGACCTTCGGGGTTTACGGTCTGGTGGCCGCCATCGTCAAGGTGGATGACGTGGGGCTGCGTCTTCAACAATACGAGGACGGCTTTCGTCCCTGGTTCGGTGGCTTTCTGGTGGCGGCCATGCCCAAGTTTATGATGGCCCTGTCGGTCCTGGGGACCCTGGCCATGTTTTCGGTGGGTGGTGGGATCTGGCTGCACGGGGTGGAGGTGCTTCACCACTGGACGGAAGGACTCAACTCCGTAGTGGGCTTCGGGGCGGCCATGCTCGCGGGCGTGGTGGTGGGACTGCTCTCCAACATTCTGTTCGGAGGGCTGGGGAAGTTGCTCGGTAAGCTCAAGAAGAAACCGGTCGTTGAGTAGCCACCATGAAAGCCGTTTCTAGAAACTTGAACCTGAACGTACGCCGGGCTAAGCGCTCGGCCACGCTAGCCATCAACGAGCGCTCCGCAGAGCTGCAGAGCCTGGGACGAAAGATCTATCGCCTGGGCCTGGGTCAGTCTCCCTTTCCCGTCCCAGACTTCGTGCAGGAGGAGCTGCGCAAGCACGCCCACCAGAAGGACTACCTGCCGGTGGCGGGCCTGCTGCCACTGCGGGAGGCGGTGGCGGAATTTCACAACCGAAGAGACGGGCTGCAGGCTGGTCCAGAGGATGTGATGATAGGCCCGGGCTCCAAAGAGCTTTTGTTTATGGCCCAGCTCTGCTATTCCGGTGAACTACTCCTGCCCGCTCCTTCCTGGGTGAGTTATCAGCCCCAGGCCTCGTTGCTGGGCTTGCCCACCTGCTGGATCAACACCTCGGTGGAGGACGGTTGGCGGCTGAAGCCTGAGGATCTGAAAGAGGCCTGCCAGAACGACCCCACTCGGCCCCGTCTTTTGATTCTGAATTACCCCAACAACCCGGCCGGTACGACGTTGGGGGAAGAGAGACTGCGTGAGCTGGCTCGGGTGTGCCGTGAGTTCGGTCTGTTGGTGCTCTCCGATGAGATCTACGGCGAGGTCAACCACGCCGGGAGTCATGTCTCTCTGGCCACTTTCTACCCCGAAGGAACGATCATTTCCAATGGATTGAGCAAGTGGTGCGGGGCGGGTGGCTGGCGGCTGGGGACTTTCCTGTTTCCCAAGAATTTGTACTGGCTCCGGGAAGCCATGAGCGTGGTGGCCAGCGAAACCTACACCTCGGTGAGTGCCCCCGTGCAGTGGGCGGCGGTGGCCGCTTTCCAGGCCGATGAACGTCTGCAACACTACCTCCGGCGCTCTCGCAAGGTGCTGGGCCAGGTGGCCCAGACTTCTCACCAGATCTTGCTGGAAGCGGGCTTGCAAGTTCCGAAGCCCGAAGGAGGGTTTTACCTCTTCCCCGACGCCTCCGCCCTGGCGCCGGGGCTAGCAGCCCGGGGAGTAACCACCAGCCCGGAGCTGTGCGAACAGCTCCTCAACGACACCGGGGTGGCGGTCCTCCCGGGCAGCGACTTCGGCCGACCTGACTCAGAACTCACCTTCCGAATGGCCACCGTGAACTTCGATGGTGCATCGGCTCTGAATGAGGTCGACAGTTTCTCGGGAAGCAGCCGCTCTTTCGTGGAAAACCACTGCCCCGAACTCTTCGAAGCCTTGAACCGAATAGCGCAATGGGTGCACTCATGATAACCTATTGCCAATGAACTCCGTTTGGCGGTTATTGGCCGCGTTACTATTCTTTATGCTGCTCCCAGGGCTGCCGGCCCGGGCTGATTCCGGTGAGATCCTGGAAAAAGATGGCAAGTTGGAGTTCTCCTTCGGAGTGATCTACGTGCCCCAAGACTTGTCCTGGACTCGAGACAAGACAGAAGAGGCGCAGATCTACGTGGGGCGCTCTGCGACTCAGCGGGTGGTGATCGCGATCTGGAGAAAGGGCGTGGTGGTCGACAATCCAACCGCCATGAGCCTCTTGCAGAAAGACCTGGTAGTCCACCTGGAAAACGCTCCGAGCCTGCAATTGAAAGAGACCCTGGTCGCCCCCTATCCCTGGGCGGGTTCCTTGGAGCTGAGGCTGGGTGGAACCTGTGCTTACCTGGGCTCGGAGGCCGAAAAAGCTCTGATGGTGGTGGTTCAAGGTGAAAACCCGGAAGCCACCGCCAACGCCATCACGGGTTCCTTCAAGGAAAGCGTATCGGTGCGCCGCCAGGGTCAGGAGAAAAGCGGGGCGGCGAGGATCCTCTCGATGCTGGGCACGGCCACCACTTTCATGCTGCTGGGTGGCCTGATCCTAGGAGGGGGCGTGGCCCTGTTCATCAACCGCCGCCGACGGGTCTCCAACAACCCTTTCACGTGGGCGGTTTGGGGACTGTCCGGCACACTGGTCATCGCCATTCTTTTCAATTGGACGATCCTCTCGCGATTTTCGTGGGCCGGCTTCGGAGACTACGGCCGGGTGTTGGGAGATGGGCTGGCGAGGTACGTTTTTCTGCTCCTGATCGTGCTTTACTGTTCGCGCCGCTGGGCCGGTCGGTCGTGAATCACGACTCCCTCACTCTTCAGCCGATCGGCCATCTTTATTCAACAGCCCGCCGAAAGTACCAACTCCCCCCTCAGCCCACCGGGTCGTCTCAGATTGAAGGTGTGGTGGAGTTGGCGATCGGGCAAAACTACGAAACGGCCCTGCGAGATCTAGAGGGCTTCAGCCGGATCTGGCTGGTCTGGTGGTTTCACAAGAATCATAACTGGAGACCCACGACTCTGCCTCCCCGAGGACGCGAAGGGCGGGTCGGAACCTTTGCATCCCGCTCTCCCTACCGACCCAACCCCCTAGCGATCAGCAACGTCAAGCTCCTGGAGGTCGCCGAGCGAACCCTCTTCATCGGGGAGCACGATCTCCTCGACGGCACCCCCGTTCTGGACATCAAACCGTATATCCCGGAGTTCGACTCCTTCCCCGAGGAAGAGATCGGCTGGTACGGTCGGATGACGGCGGCACTCGCCGAGCCTTCCTACGAGGTCCGTTTTAGCGCCGCAGTCGAGCGCGCTTTGGAGGATAAAACCCGGCTAAAGCAACTCCTGAACGATACCCTGGCTCTCGATCCCCACCCCCACCGGACCCGCCGGATCGTACCCTATGGCGACGGATTCCGCATGGCCTGCGGGGAGTGGAGGGCCTACTTTCAGATCCGGGGCAAAGAGGTGCTGGTTGATCAGATAGAGACCGTCTCGGGCATTTCCTAGGTCCAGCCTTTTCTCCTGAAGAACACCAGAAACCCGCCGGCCACCGAGGCCATGAGAAAGAGGACGAAGGGGTATCCGTAGTAGGTTTTTAGCTCCGGCATGTTCCAGGGGGAGGCGGAGGGGTCGAAGTTCATTCCGTACAGGCCGGCGATGAAGGAGAGGGGGATGAAGATCGCTCCGATGACGGTCAGGGTTTGCATGGCTTCGTTGGTTTGCTGGGCAAGGTTGGACTGGTGGGAGTTCAAAAGTTCCGTGGTCCATTCTCGCAGGTGTTCCAGCTCTTCGTGGAGTTCCACGGCGTGGTCTAGACAGTCCTTGAAATAGGGCCGGCTTACTTCGGTGAGTAAGGGAGAGCGGCTCTTCGACCAGGCGGAGATTCCCTCTCGCATGTGCCGCACCACGCGTCGGAGCAACCCGGCTTCCCGGCGGATATAGCGAATTCGGGCAGTGCTCTGCTTGTCCCGATGGTTTTTCTCGATCTTGTCTTCCAGGGTGTCCAGCTCGTGAGCCCAGCTATCCACCAGGGGGAAGTAGGTGTCCACCAGGTTGTCCACGAGGGCGTAAGCGAGATAGTCTGCCCCGCGTTTTCGGATCTGGCCCTTGCCTTCCCGCAAGCGGTCGCGCACCGAGCCCAGGCAGTCGCCCGGCACCCCTTCCTGAAAGGTAAGCACGTGATCCTTACCCAGAAAAATTGCTAGTTGCTCAAGCTGGCGGGTTTCCGGGTCCAGCATGGCCAGGCTCAGGAAGAGATGGCCTTCGAACTCATCGGCCCGGGGCCGTTGACTGTAGACGATATCTTCCAGGGCCAGCCGGTGGATACCGAAGTGTTTTCCCACCTTTTCCATGGCTTCCACGTCTTTGAGACCCTCGAAGTTCAACCACAAAGTTCCGGGCCGGCGGCTCTCCAAAAGCTTTCCGAGGTCCTCGACCACCTTCTCCGTGAAGTGTTCCGCGTCGTAACGGATCGACGAGACCACGGTCTCGGTGGCACCCGGGGCCGCAACCAGGGTGCCCGGGGTGGAGCCGATCACCGGGCGGTGCTTTTTCTTTCGCTTTTTCCTGGCACTCATCTGCAGAACTTCGGATCAGCCCGACCATAAACCCCCTGTTTGCGGGCCTCGAGAAAGGACAATCGGAAGGTCATTTTTCTGCGGGCCGCCAAGTTTCCATCAATGAATGGAACCCCGCAGACCCTTTCCTGGAGCGACGTTTTGGGTCCGGAAAAGTCGGAGCCGTATTTCCTGGAGTTGTTGAAGTTCGTGGCCCAGCGCCGCCGCCGGGTGGAGGTCTATCCTCCGTCCTCTCAGGTGTTCGAGGCCATTCGGCTCTGCCCGTTGGAAGGCTTGAAGGTGGTGATCGTGGGGCAGGATCCGTACCACGGGCCCGGCCAGGCCCACGGTCTTTGCTTCTCGGTCAAACCCGGAGTGGAGCCACCCCCCTCGCTCCAAAACATCTACCTGGAGATGGAAAAGGACCTGGGTATCCCGGCGGTCTCGCACGGATTCTTGCAGAGCTGGGCCGAACAGGGGGTGCTACTGCTGAACAGTGTTTTGACCGTGGAGCGTTCCAAGCCCAAGTCGCACGCCGACAAGGGCTGGGAGCGGTTTACCGACAAGGCCATCGAGGCGGTCGACCGGCACTGCCGGGGAGTCGTGTTTATACTGTGGGGGAGCCCCGCCCAGAGAAAAGGCGCGCGCATAGATACCTCCCGGCATCTGGTGCTCAGGGCCCCCCACCCCTCTCCGTATTCCGCCGAGCGCGGCTTCTTCGGCTGTCGCCACTTTTCAAAGTGCAACGATTATTTATTGCGGACCGGTCGTGAACCGATCCAGTGGGCTCTACCCCGAACTCCATAGAGTTCAGCCGAAGCGCTCGATCAGCCCTTCCAGCTCGTCGCTCCTATCCGGCTCGGTGTAGCGCTTGAAGACTTGGACCACGGTGCCTTCTGGGCCGGTGGCAAGCCACATCTCGTCGGCTAGATTGAGCATCAGGGTGAAGCCCAACCCCAGGGAGATGGCGGTGGAGTAACCCGGGCGAAAGAGGGCTCGGGGGAGTTCGTTGGTGTGGATCCCACCGCCGTTGTCCATCACCGCTACCCACACCCCCTGCTGATCGTGCCCCATCTGCCAGCTACCCTGGCTCGCGTGTTTGACGGCATTGGTGGTGGCCTCTCCTACGATCAGTAGGAAGTCTTCCAACCGCTCCCCCTGTAGGCCGGCCTTCTGGGCAAAGTCGGATACCGATCCTCTCATCAAGGAGACGTCTTCCGGCCTCACCAGTAGTTCGGGTTTGGTGGCCACCGGGATTTCCCGAATCTCCTCTCGGTCTACCAGATGAAGCTTGCCCTGGGTGACCGCCAGAACTACATCTCGACAGAAGGTCTTCTTTTCGATTTCGGCTGCAATCACCTTACGGGTCAGGGCGTCCATCTGTTGTTCGGCATTGCGCCGGGCGGTGATGTCCCGCGAAACCCCCACCAGGCCGATGTGAGAGGGAACTTTGGTGGTGCTGTACCAGCGGGCTCCCCGGTGGGTGGAGTAGAGTTCGACCTTATCGACGACCGGGGTCTTGCCTTCGGTGACCTGGCGATCTTCCTCTTTGATGCGGAGGGCTTCCTCAGGTGGAAAGAAGTCCCAATCGCCGTACCCTTTGACCTCATCGGGGGTGTGGTAGCCCAGCAGGTCCGCCTTGGCTTGATTGACTCGGGTGTAGCGGTGGTTCCAGTCCTTGAAAAAAATGGCATCAGGGATATTTTCCATCAACTCTTCCAGCAGCAACCTCTCCTGCTGAAAGCTCTTGACCAGATCGTGGTGCTCGGCCGCCCGCTCCAGGGTCATGAGCAAGTCGCTGGGTTTCCAGGGCTTGGCGATGTAAGCGTAGATATGCCCTCGATTGACCGCCCTGGTCACCGACTCCAGATCCGCGTAACCGGTCAACAAGACTCTGGTGGCTAGAGAAAACTCGGCGGCCCGGACCAGAATTTCATCGCCCTCCAGGCCCGGCATGCGCTGGTCGGTGACCAGAACCGCAATGGGAAACTCACTCAAGATCTTGAGAGCTTCCTTCCCGTTGGTGGTGGTGTGAATTTGGAAATTGTCTTCCAAGAGATCGGTCAGGGTCTCGAGAATCTGGGGCTCGTCATCCACGATGAGAACGTGCCGCTGGTCTGAGAGTTGAGGTGTAGGACCGTTGTACTTTACCAGATTGTTCACGTGCATATCTTTATTTTACCCAAATTTTTCACCACCACGTGTTTGAAAAAAATCCCATGAATTGCCATTTTATTGAAGGATTTTCCATAATGGCGTCAGAACCGCGTCATACAAGGAGTTCATGCCTCTAGATCGAGGTTTGGGTTCCGCAGGATTTTGAGGACTCTACGACTTTTGCATCTCCGGTATCACGGACCGGGTTAGGTTAGGTCATCGACAAGTGTATCTGAAACGGCTGGAACTTTTCGGATTTAAGACATTTTCCAAAAGTACCACTATCGAGTTTCCCCATGGCTTCATGGCGGTAGTGGGACCAAACGGGAGCGGAAAGAGCAATCTTACCGATGCTATCCGTTTTTGTCTGGGGGAGTCCCAGGTCAAGGCTCTGCGAGCGACCAAGCTGGACGAACTGATCTTCGCCGGCACGCCGGACAAGCAGCCGGCTCCGTACTGTGAAGTGACGGTGGTCTTCGACAACACCGACGGCACTCTTCCCCTGGATCTCTCCGAGGTCGCTATTACCCGGCGTTTGACCCGGGACGGCGGTTCCAAATTCTCCCTCAACGGCACCACCTGCCGCCTCAAAGACATCCACGAGATGCTCATGGGCAGTGGAGTGGGACCCGGGAGCTTCTTCGTGCTGGGCGGCAAAGAGGTGGACCGCGTCCTCTCCAACGATCCCAAAGATCGGCGCATGATGCTGGAGGAGACCGCTTCGGTCAATCGTTATCGGTTCAGAAAGAAGGAGGCCGAACGAAAGCTCGACCAGACCGAGGACAACCTGATCCGCCTCAACGACATCCTCAAGGAGGTAGGCGAGCAACTCCAGGAGAGCAAGAAGCAGCTCCAGCGCTATGAGCGCTACCAGGCCAGCAAGGACGAACTGGCCAACCTGCAGCGCCGGGTGGCTCTGCACGAAGTCACCTCCTTACGCACCCAGGCCCACAACCTGAACCTCGAAGTCTCGCAGATTCAGGAGAAGATGAAGGACGCTCGGCAGGCAGAACTGGCCGCTCGAGAGGCCCTGGAGAGCATCTCCTCGGAGAAGGAAGCGGCCGACCGCGAGCGGGAGAAGATCTCGGCCCAACTGTCGGCCCTGCGGGAGCGCAGCGGGGCCAACGCGGCCAGCCGGGACAGCTTGCAGGCTCGCCGAAAGCAGCTCCAGGACTCCCTGACCAACGCCACCGAACTGGTGGACACAGGGGCCGACCGGGTTCAGGCCCAGGTCGATCAGATCGCCAAACTTTCAGCGCGTCGCTCGGAACTCGACGAAGAACTGACCCGGGCCCGTGGGCATCTGGAGATGATCTCCCAAGAACTGGAGCGGCTGCCCAAAGACGCCGGGGGTGAACCCGCCTCGGAGTTGCGCCTCCAGCGAGATAGCTACCTGAAGCGCCGCCAGTTTTTGAAGGAAGAGGGCGCGCGGGACCAGGCCGAAGAGGCGGCCGACTCCGACCGCAAGGAAGAGCTCGAGTTCCGGCGGCTGGAGCTACAGGAGCAGAAGGAATCTCCCCAGGGAGAGACCGTGGAGTTTTTCGATCTGCAGTCGATCGAGAGCGAACACGCCGAGCTTCAGGAGCAGATTCAGAAGCTCAAGTCCCGACGAGACAAGTTTCAGGAAGACCTGGTGGAGCAGATCGCCAACGGGCGTGAACTGGAAAACCACCGCCGCCCCCTGGTCGCTCGCATCGCCGAATACGAAGCCCTGGCGGTGGACCGCAGCAGCCTGCCCCCGGCGGTGCGCACGGTGCTGGATTGGCGAAACCCCGGAGTGCAGGGTCTCTTGGGCGAGCTGATCAAGGTGCCCGCCGGACTGGAGACGGCCTTTGAAGCCGCTCTGGGCGGCAGCGTGAACAATATCGTCACCCGGGATAAACGAACCGCTTCAGAACTCATCGATCGCTTGAAGAGAGAGCGGGCCGGGCGCTGCACCTTCTGGCCCCTGGATCTCAACCGCAGCGGCGGCCGTCGCCCCGATATCCCCGATCGCCGGGGGGTGGTGGGCTGGGCCCTGGAGCTTTTGGGCTACCCGGCCGAGATCGAGCAGATTCTGCAGCAGTTGCTGGGCCGGACCGTGATCATGGAAGACATGCCCACCGCCCTGGCCCTCTACGACCGATGCCACGGCTCCCGTCCCCACCTGGTGACTCGGGGTGGTGAGTATCTGAACCCCTCCGGTGCGCTCACCGGTGGAGCCCGTCGCGACAACCGTTCCGGGGTGTTGGCGGCGCGTTCAAAGCTCAACCAGGCTCGCCAGGATCTGGCCGCCCTGGAGCAGGCCTCCATCCGCATCGTGCAGCGCATCGAAAAACTGCAGAACGGGCTGGAGGAGGCCGAAGCGGCCCTGCGCAAGCGCCAGGAACGCATCCAGGAGCTGGCCGCAGCCCTCACCCAGGGACGGGCTCAGGACCAGGAGCGAAGCCGGCAGTTGGAGCGCCTGACCTCCGAACTGGGTCGCCTGGAAACCGAGCTGCAAAAGATCGAGGATCGGGCCCTGGTTCGCGGCGAGCGTCGCGAGTCTCGCCGCCTGGAGGTCGAAGCCATCGCTTCAGAGCTGGCCCGATTGGAAGAGGAGCTGGCCGGGTTTGCCCAGCAAGAGTCTGCGCTTTCTCTAAAGCGGGAGGCCATGAGAGGCGAGCGCCTGCAGGCCGAGATGCGAGTGGAAAGAGCCCAGGACCGCCTCCAGGATCTGGAGCGGGAGCGTGCCCGCGAGGAAGAGCGGTTAAACGATCTGCGGGGAGATCGGGCTCGTTCCGAGCAAGACCTGGCGCGCTGCCGCGAAGGCTTATCCGCCCTGGACGACGAGGAGACCAGGCTGCAGCAAGAGTCTGAAGAACTGCTCAAGCGAGTGGAGTTGAAAACCGAGGAGCTGCGCAAGGTACGCCAGTCCCACCAGGCCATCGACGAAAAAGCCGAGCGGCTCAACTCCGACTTCTCCCGGGCCGCCGGCGGCCTGCAGAAGCTCAACGCCGAGCTGCATCGCATCGAACTGGAACGCACCAAAGTGACCACCCAGTATGAAGACGCCATCCAGCGCCTGAGCGACGGCCAAACCGAGCCTGAGGAACTCCTGAAGGTTGCCGAACAGACCGAACCGCTCTCGGCTGAGGAGATGATCGGCGCCCGGACCCGGATCGGACACCTGAAGCACTTCCTGGATAACTTCGGTGGGGTAAACCTGGGGGCCCGGGAGGATTTCGAGCGGCTGAACGAGCGCTACTCGGGGCTGGAAGCTCAGATCAACGACCTGATCGAGGGCAAGACCAGTCTGGTGAAGATCATGCGGGAGCTGGACGAGGCCACCAGCCACCTCTTCAAAGAGACCTTCCACAAGGTGAACGACACCTTCGCCCGTCTCTTCACCGATCTCTTTGGTGGTGGTACCGCCAAGCTCGAATTGTGCGACCCCGAGGATCCCCTGGAGTCGGGGGTCGACATCGTGGCTTGTCCACCCGGCAAGAAACAGCAAAACATGATGCTCATGTCTTCCGGCGAGAGAGCCCTCTCGGCGATCGCGTTCTTGATGTCGCTTCTGGCCTGTAAACCGAGCCCCATCGTAATACTGGATGAGTTGGACGCCCCCCTGGACGAGCGCAACGTGGAAAAAGTGGCCACCCGACTGCTGGAGTTTTCCACCAGTTCGCAGTTTTTGGTGGTGACCCACAACCGCAAGACCATGGAGTTTGCCGACCTGCTGTACGGGGTGACCATGACCGATCCGGGAGTCTCCCGGGTGCTCAACGTGAAGCTCACTGAGGTCGAAGAGAAGCTGGGAGCACTAGGATAGATGAAACTTCTGGAGACCCTCAAATCGGGCTTCACCCTGATGGTGAGCCTGCCCAAAAACGATCCAGCGCTGGCCGAGGCGGCGGTCAAGGCCGGTGCGCGTTGCTTGAAAGTTCACGTGAACTGTCACCACTACGCCTCGGACACCCACTTTCACAGTTGGAGCAAAGAAAAGGCGGTCATCAAAGAGATCCTGGCCACCATCGGGGAGGTGCCCCTGGGCATCGTGACGGGGGAGACCGAGCAACCGTCTCGGCAAGACCTTGAAGAGATCTGTGAGAGCGGGATCGACTTCTGGGATCTGTTCTGTCGCTTCACTCCGCCGGAGTATCTGGAACTGCCGAAGCTGGGCCGCATGGTGGCTATCGACTCGAGTTGGGAGCCCTGGCTGGTGGAGTCGCTCCACGCCCTGGGGGTCAATGTGATCGAAAGCTCCATCATCCCTCGCGACCTCTACCGTTCCCCCTTAAATCTCGAAGACGTGGCTCGCTACCGGCGGCTGGCGCAGTCTTCATCGATGCCGATCCTGATCCCCACCCAGAAAGACATCAGGCCTCACCAGGTGGGTGCACTGAAAAAAGCCGGAGCAGCCGGAATCACCATCGGGGCGGTGGTCACCGGCCTGGAGGTGGGTAGCCTGCAAGACGCCACTTCCGCCTTCGCCGAGGCCATCGAAGAACTCTAATCCTTCAATTCCACCTCGGTATCACTGACAAAGCGACTGGGGTGGTCGATCACCACCGGTTGAGACTCTTGGAGTCCGTCTTTGATCTCGATCTTTTCTGCATCCGACGCTCCGGTGGTCACCGGTACTCGGCGGACCCGATTCCCCTCCAGCACCACCACGAAATTCTGCTCGCCTTCTCGAAAGACCGCCTGATGGGGCACCGTCAGGGCATTTTCGGCCAGCAAGCGGCTCCCTTCCACGTCGGCCTCCAGACCGGGGCGGATCCCTTTGATCTCTTCGTCGAAGACCACCTTGATGCCCAAAAAGCGGGCGTTTCCGATCACGTCTCGAGGGGTCCGGAGGGCCGCGCCCACACTCTCGATCTTGCCGGGAAAGCGCTGGCCGTCGAGGGAGGGGAGATGGACCTGAACCGGCTGTCCGACTTCCACGTAGGTGGAGTCTTGCTCGGAAACATCGGCTTCCACCCAGACGTTTTTGTCGTCCACCAGCACCACCAGGTTGCCCCCGCCGAGCAGCTCGTCGACTTCGGCCGTGAGCTCCAGAACACGCCCGTCGATGGGGGCCCGAATGGTGCTGCGGGCGAGTCTCTTGCGCTGCCGCTCCACCTCGGCCTCTTTCCTCAACAGCTCCAGAATGTTGGTATCCAACTGCTTCTGCATCAGGGAGAGTTCGATTTCGTTGGCGGTGCCGTCGGGGAGAGCGGCTCGGGAGGCGGATAGTTCGGCCTTCGCTCGTTCTCGGGCTTCTCTGGTGAGACCGTTCTTGAGGTCCTCAAGCTCCTTGATGGCTCGGGTCCGGCGGGCCAGAGCGATCTCTTCTTCCATCTGGGCTCGCTCTACCTGGGCCTGGGAGGCGATGTCCTCTTCGAAAAGCTCCTGCATCCGTTCGTGTTCGCGCCGGGCCTGACGCAAGGAAGCTTCGGTTTCATCCACGGTGGCCTCGGCGACTTGCACCTTTTGCTCGGAAACCTCGGCGATCTTCTCCTGGTATTGGGCCCTGGCCAGCTCGCCCTGGGCCTGGCGGGTCCGGGTGTTCAGGGCCATCTGCGCCCGCTTCAGCTCCAGTTGGGTGGCTAGCTCATCCCGGTTGCTCCGCATGATGTTGAGGTCGCGAAGCAAGAACTCTAGCTCTTCTTGTCCTCCCTGGTCCTCAATCACGGCCAGGGCCTGTCCCTTCTTCACCAACTGGTCCTTTTCGATCAGAAGCTCACGCAGGTATCCGTGATTCTGGATGGGAACAGCCACCTCCCTGGCCTCCGTGGTGCCGGTCGCCAAGAAATCCACCTTGATGTCGGCCCGAACCGGGCTCGCCACCCTGACGGTGGGCAGCTTTTGACCGCACCCGGTGTTGACCAGGAGCGATATCAATATGACCAAGAAATATCGATTGTTCACTTCAAGCTCCTTGTTTGCTCGGGCTCGAGTAGTTCCTCTCGTTGTGTCCTTAGACTGGAGGGAGCCTTTCCGGTTTCCCAAACAGCTGTTGGTGAAGCGGTTTATGCTAATGGCGCTGGTGTTGTGGCTCGCCTTGAGCAGCCAGTTTTCCCTGGCCCAAGAACAGCCGATACGACTGAATCTGCAGGAGGCGGTCGACATCGCCCTAGCCCAAAATCCGCAGATCAAGCAGCTCTTTTCCCAGCTCGAGATTGCCGAGGAGAGGATCCAGGTCGTTTCCGCCCCGGCTCGCTGGGTGGTCAACGCCTCGGGCGGAGTCGCTCGGGTGCAACCAGCCCAGACTCCGGCCGTACGGGTCAACCTTGACGGCATCGAGGGGGAGTTTCAGAACAACCCCAATTTTGCCTACAACGTGCTGGAAGCCCAGATCAATATCAATAAAATGTTGTTTGACGGCGGGCAGGTTCGCAATCAGATCGCCGCCGCCCGGCTCAGTTCCGAGAGTGCTCACCTGGGGGCCATCAACACCTGGAGACAATTTTATCATCAAATTGAGAATGCTTACATCGCCGTCTTGCGGACCGAGGAGCAGGTGGTCAATGCCCAGACTTCGTTGGAACTGGCTCAGTCCAATCTGATCACCGCCCAGAAGCAGTTTGAGGCCGGCCAGGTGCCCCGGGGAGACGTGGTGTTTGCCCAGGTGCCGGTGGCCCAGGCTCAGCTCGAGGTGGAGAGGAGTCTATTCGCCGGGCAGTCCGCCAGGGAAGGGCTCCTGCTGCTGCTAGGACTACCCCAATCCACACCCCTTGAGGTGGAAAAAGTTACTCCACCAGAAGACGTTGCTCTCACCCAGGAGGTCGCCCTGGAGCGCGCCCTGGCCCAGCGAGCCGACCTGAAATCAACCCTGACCGAAGCCGAGGCAGCGGCCAAGACCCTCACCGCGGTCAGTCGGGGCACCCGGCCTAGACTCGGACTGGCCGGCACGGTCTTTCCGCTGGGCTTCGATGGAAGCCAGCTCTCCCGAGGTGGGTATCGGGTGGGCCTGGTGCTGCAATGGCCCATCTTGAACGGAAACATCGTGGACCACGAGACCAAGATCGCGGCCGCTCAACTGGAGATCAAACTGGCCGCCATAGAGCAGAAACGCCAGCAGATCGAAAGAGAGGTTCGGGAAGCTTATCGGGCCTTCGAGCTGTCGCAAAAGGCTAAGGAGTCGACCGAGGTCCAATTGACTGCCGCCAGTGAATCTTTGCGCATCGCCCAGGGGCAGTACAAGGCCGGTCTGGCAAACTTTCAGGTGGTCAACGAGCAACAGCGAGAACTGGTGCGGTCCCAGGGGGCCTACACCGAATCCGTCTACTCCTACATGCTGGCGCTGGCCGCTCTGGAGCAAAGCATGGGAGAGGGAGTGGAAAATGAGGAGTCGTTTGCGGTGGGAGCAGAGCGCCCTACGGCGCCTCCGGCCTCTTCAGAAAGCGCTCCAGAACAAACGGAGCGTAGCGAGAAAGATAGTACGCCATCCAGCCGTCAAGAGTCGGAATGATGAGTTTCTTTCCCCGGGGCAGCGCTTTGAGTAGCTTGCTCGCCACCAGGTCGGCTGAAACCGTAGTCACGCTCTCTTCCAGAGCCAGAACCTCCGGAGGCTTGCTGAGGTTTTCGGTGGCCAGACCCGGGGTGTCGGTGTTGGGCGGGCAGAGCACGCAGACCGTGACCCCGAACGGCTTGACCTCCCGGCGCAGAGCCTCGGAGAACCCGATCACCGCGTACTTGCTGGCGCAGTAGCCGGCATATCCGAACAGCCCCATGAGGCCTCCCAGGGAGGCCGTGTTGGCGATGATCCCGTGGCCCTGCTCTAGCATGGGCTGCAGGACCGCCTTGCAGACGTGGTAGGTACCAAAATAGTTGACCTCCATCATCTGGCGGATGTCTTCATCCTCCTGGAGGCTCAGATAACCCGGCCGGGCCAAACCCGCACAGTTGATCACGATATCGAAAACCCCGTTTCGTTCCATCTCCTGTCCCAGAATCTCCAGGGTGCGGCTGCGATCGACCACGTCCAACGGAATTCCCCGGGCTTCTGCCAGTGATCGGCAGACCTCGGCCAGGCGAGCTTCGTTTCGGGCCACCAGACAGAGCCGGGCCCCCAGCCGCTCCAGTTGGCGCGCCACGGCCAGGCCGATCCCCTGGGTGCCCCCCACCACCAGCACCAGCTTCCCCCGGTAGAAGCTGCTCACCAATCGATCTCTTGGGCCGGGATCGGGTTGTGGTTGCGCTCATCGGAGCGGACCCGGCCGTCGCCCAGGGTGATGACCCGGGTGGCGGCCTGGGTGATGGCTTTGTTGTGAGTGACCAGGATCACGCACCGACCCTGCTTGTGGATCTCCTGAAAAAGCCCCAGGATGCGCTGGCCGGTGGCCACGTCCAGATTTCCGGTGGGTTCGTCTCCCAGCAGGATGGGCGGCTCCTTGACCAGAGCCCTGGCGATCGCCACGCGCTGTTGCTCTCCGCCGGAAAGCTCGTGAGGGAAGTGATGCTGCCTGCCCTCCAGACCCACCGAGTCCAGGGCCCTGGCGGCGTCTCCCCCGGTGCCCGTCAGTTCGGAGACAAACTGGATGTTTTCCAGGGCCGTGAGGTTAGGGATCAGATTGAAGAACTGGAACACCACTCCCACCATCTGCCTCCGATAGTTCACCAACTGCTTTCGAGAGAGGCTGGAGACCTCCAAATCTCCCACCTGCAGCGCTCCTGCCGTGGGGCTGTCCATGCCCGCCAGAAGGTTCATCATGGTGGTCTTTCCCGACCCTGAAGGCCCGAGAATCATCACGAACTCGTCCGACCCGATGGTCAGATCCAGGGGGTGGAGCGCGTGCACCTGGCGATCGCCCAACTGGTAGACCCGCTCGGTCTTTTGAAACTGGACCAATGCCTTTTCAGAAGATGCCATAAGGTGGTCTTTCGTTCTGACTGAAAATGGGCCGTCCTTTCGTCGCGAGGAACCGCCGACCTGACTGCGAAGCGTAGGCCATGGGAAAAGTGGACACTCCACACGATACGATAACCGAGTTCGCTCCGGAGAAGTATGAATTAGAGAGCCTTCCGGAGGTTCGACGTTTTCAAGAGAGGTTGGAAAAAGCCCAGTGCGCGGGCATTCAGCAGCCTTACTTTCGTTTGCGGGAGACCGGTCCAGACCGCATCAACCTCAATAATTACAACTACCTGGGCCTGAACGGCCACCCCGAGGTCAATCAAGCAGCCATCGAAGCGATCCAACAGTACGGGACCTCCGTGTCGGCCTCCCGGTTGGTGGGCGGCGAGGTCTCACTTCACCGCCAATTGGAGCAAGAGCTTGCTAGTTTTCTGGGTACCGAAGACGCCCTGGCTCTGGTCTCGGGCCACGCCACCAACGTGACCCTCATCAGTTTTCTGATGGGTCCGGCCGATCTGGTGGTGCACGACGCCTGCGCCCACGACAGCGCCATCCGCGGCGCGCTGGCCAGCCGTGCACGCAGGGTTCAGTTTCCCCACAACGATCTGGTGGCGCTGGAAGATCTCCTGATCCGGGAGCGCCCCAAGTTTCGACGGACCCTGGTGCTGGTGGAGGGTCTCTACAGCATGGACGGAGACTATCCCGACCTCCCGGGTCTGATCGCCCTGCAGAAGAAGTATCATTTCATTCTCATGGTCGATGAAGCTCATTCTCTGGGAGTGCTCGGAGAGACTGGTCGAGGTATAGCCGAGCTTCAGTCGGTGGACCGACGGCAGGGAGACATCATCTGGATGGGCACCCTCTCGAAGTCATTGGCCAGTTGCGGTGGCTACCTGGCGGGCAGTGCTCAATTCATCAACTTTTTGAAGCACAGTCTGCCCGGTTTCGTCTACAGCGTGGGGCTCACGCCGCCCAACACCGCTTCGGCACTGACGGCTCTGAAGATCCTTAATCGCGAACCCGAGAGGGTAGAGAAGCTGCGCAAGGTCTCCAATCACTTCGGAAATCTCCTCAAAGAGGCCGGTCTGGATACCGGCAGCTGTGCCGGAATCGCCGTCTTCCCGGTCTTCCTCGACGATCCCCACGAGACCATGAGGGTGAACGAGCAGCTCCACCTGGCAGGTGTTGAAGGCTCCGGGATTGTGTATCCCGCGGTGCCCAAGAGCCAGTCGCGGCTGCGGTTTTTCCTCAGCAACCGGCATTCTGAAGAGCGGCTCGAACGCGCCGTGGAGATATTGAAGCAGATCCTTCGAAACTAGTGCACTAGAAAGTCATGCTGAGTTCGCTTCGCCGGAAAGTACAACCCATCGGTCGATTGGTCGCCCGGCCCTTCGTGCTGGCGGGGATCAGCCCCAACGCCATCACCCTCGCCGCCGTACCCCTCTCCACCCTGGCCGGTTTGGCCCTGGCAAAGGGGTACTTCTTTCCGGCTTTGGCCCTGGCGGTCCCTGCCGTTTTACTGGATTTTCTAGACGGCGCGGTGGCTCGAGCCTCGGGGCAGGTGAGCGACTACGGAAACCATCTCGAAGCGGTGGTGGATCGATACGTGGAGGCCGCCCTGCTGGCCGGGCTGAGCGCCCACTTCCCGGTCCTGGCTACCGCCGCCCTGGGGTTTTCTATGCTGGTGAGCTACATCAAGGCCCGGGTGGGCCTGGTCATCGCCAGCGACAACAGCGACTGGCCGGGGGTGGGAGGTCGGGCCGACCGCATGCTCTTACTCCTTCTGGTGCTGCTGTTTCTGGCCTACGGTTATCAAACCGCCGGCCTTTTCTCGCTCGGGCTCCTCACGGCCGTGGCAGCAGTCGGCTCTTTTCAGAGGCTGCGCCACTCCAAGCTCTTGATCGAAGAGGCCGCCACCGGTGGAGAGTAGCACCCGCCCCGTCCGAGCCGACTGGTCGGTCGACGGGCTGGTGGTGGGCTACCTGACCCTGACCGCTCTACTGAGTTTTTTGGTACCTGAGCGCGGGCTGCTCCCGTGGGTGCACTTCGGGACCATCGGGGTGATCCTAGCCATCCGACGATGGGGCTCACCGCTGCTTTGCAAACTGTACTCGGTGCCCCTGGTGCCCTGTCTTTATTTGGAACTGGATGTGCTGAGCCGCCTGGCGGGAGGGCAAACCTACGATCAAAACGTGCTGAGGTGGGAAATCGCTCTCTTCGGAGACCCCATCCCGGCGGTCTGGTTTAGCGAGGCTCTTCCTCATCTGCTGGTCTCAGAACTGTTGCACCTCTGCTACCTGAGCTATTATCCGCTGTTACTCTTTTTGGCCTGGCGCATGTACCGCACTCAGAATCCTCACCTGGCGACCTATCTCTTTTGCTCCCACGCCGCCACCTTCACCATATACCTGATCCAGATCTGGTTTCCGGTGTACGGCCCCCGCCCCTTGCTGCCCCCGCTGGACGAGAGCTTGCAGGGGCCCATGTGGTGGCTTTGCCATTTCTTGTGCGGCCAGGGTGCATCGGGAGCGGCAGCCTTTCCGTCGGGCCACGTGACCTTCGCGTGCGCTGCCGCAGTGGCGGCCTGGCGCTGGGACCCCAGGGCCTATCGGTGGCTCTTGCCGGTCTGCTGCGGGATGGCCCTCTCTACGATATACGGCCGTTTTCACTACGGAGTCGATGTGCTCGTGGGAGCCGCTATAGGTTGGTTTTTTGTTGAATTTGGCCCCGGTTTTAGAGGGGATACGACCGAAAAAGCTAACTTGGCAGGTCCTGGGGTCACGATCGATTCCGATTGAGAAAGTTTGGTAGTTTAGGTGTGAAAATCCGAATAGCGATAGCCGGCGTCGGCAACTGCGCCAGTTCCCTCTTACAGGGAATTCATTTCTATAGAGAAGGGCGCGAGGTCCCCGAAGGGGTCATGCATTCCAAGATCGGTGAGTGGGCGCCCGGTGATATCGAAGTCGTCACTGCTTTTGATGTGGACAAGCGAAAGGTGGGCACCTCCGTCAATCAGGCGGTCTTCAGTCTGCCGAACTGCGCCAAAATCTTTCACCCGGATTTAAACGGAGACAGCCCGACGGTAAAGATGGGGCCCATCCTGGACGGTTGCGCTGCTCACCTGAAGGAGTACCCGGAGGAGCAACGGATCGTACTGGCTGAATTACCCCCGGTGGATGTGGCCGCCGAACTCCTGGCCTCCAAGGCCGAAGTACTGGTCTGCTATCTTCCGGTGGGGGCAGAGGCGGCGGTGCGGCACTACGCCCAGGCGTGCCTTGACGCCGGGGTGGCCATGGTAAACTGTGTGCCGGTCTTCATTGCGTCCAACCCGGAGTGGGCGGAAAAGTTTAGCTCCGCAGGTGTGCCGATCGTGGGAGACGACGTCAAGAGCCAGTTGGGAGCCACCATCTTGCATCGAGCCCTGGCCCGGCTCTTTTCCGATCGGGGAGTCAGCATCGACCGAACTTATCAACTGAACACCGGCGGCAATACCGACTTCCTGAACATGTTAGCTCGAGAACGCTTGCATTCCAAGAAGATTTCCAAGACCCAGGCCGTGCAGGCCCAGCTCGACACTCCCCTTCCCAAAGACCAGATCCACGTGGGACCGTCGGACTACGTACCCTGGCAAAAAGACAACAAGGTGGCCTTCATCCGGCTCGAAGGAGCGGGGTTTGGAGGGGTTCCGCTGGAGCTGGAGTGCCGTCTCTCGGTGCAGGACTCTCCCAACTCTGGGGGCGTGGTGATCGACGCCATCCGTTGCGCCAAGCTGGCCCTGGAGCGCAAATTGAGCGGACCTTTGATCCCCACCAGCGCCTACTACATGAAAAGCCCGCCCCAGCAGATCCCGGATCACGAAGCGCGCAAACAAAACTTTGAATTCATAAACCATCGCGGACCGGTACCCGCCGTCTAAAACCCTTCCATGTCTTTCGGCTATGTGAAGCTCGTGCTGAAGAAGATCCTTCGCGATCTTCGCAAAGGGTGGATCTCTTTTGGGGCGTGTTTATCCATGCTGGTCCTTTCCGTGGCTCTGTACCTGGCCTTTTTCTCGGCCTCCCACAGCCTGGAGCGCTCCACCGAGCGGACTTACGATCTGTTAAACTTTCTGGATTTCACCCTGCCGGTCAATAAGATCTCTCCCACCGAGATGGCCCGCTTGCGGAGCATCCCGGGGGTGCGGGCCGTCATGGGGCGCACCACCAGAAGCATCCGCATTTTGCTGGATCCCGTGACCGTGGCGGCCAGTCGTTCCCGAGCAGTGGATGGGCACCTCATCGGCCTGCCCCACGACCACCGCCCCGAGATCAACGATGTTTATGTACTGGAAGGTCGGTACCTCAACGAACCTCGGGGAGAAGCACTGCTGGAAGCCCGATTTGCCCGCCATCATGGCTACAAGATAGGCGACACCCTGCGGGTGGAGTACGACATGGGAGCCTCCCGGCGGTTTCGAATCGTGGGGCTTGTCTCGAGTCCGGAGTACATCTGGCTGGCCAACAACCGCTTCGACCCCCGTCCCATGGACAAGCGCTACGGAGTCGTCTTCGTGGCCGAGCAGGATGCCCAATCGGCAGTGGGGGGCGCCCACATCAATGAAGTTCACGTGTTGGTGGACGACCCGGACTTGGTGGAGGCCATCATAAAAGAGGCTGAAGCCCGCATGGGTCCGGCCCTGGCCGAACCGGCCATCAGCCGACTCGAGCAGCCTTCCCACGCCCTGCTGCTTCGAGATCGCCAGGCTTTCAAAGGGCTGGCCTACTTCTTCCCGGCCATCTTTCTTTCTCTCAGTTCCATCACGCTTTTCACCACCCTCTGGCAGTTGGTCTCCAGACAGCGGCGCGAGATCGGGATCTTGATGTCTCAGGGCTGCTCCAGCTTGCAGTTGGTAGGCCAGTACCTGCTACTGGGGCTGGTCATCGGTGTTCTGGGAGCGATCGGCGGGGTGGTTTTGGGGGTGCCGCTCGGTCGGACCAGCACTAGCTTCTACACCCAGATTTTAGGTCTGCCGTTTGTGGAGGTTCAGACTCCGGTTTCCGGTTTGATCGGGATCGTAGGTCTGGCCGTTTTTCTCTCTCTTTTCGCCTCCTGGATCGCGACCCGGCGGATCCTGAAGCTCGACCCCATTCGGGCCATCCGGATGGAGTTTCAAGAAGGCTGGGCACCCCGCACCGAGACGGTCTTCGACTCGCTCTTGCCCACGCGCATGCGGTTTGCCTTAAGAAATCTGGCCCGAAACCCCGGGCGGGGCCTGTTGTCGGTCATGGGCATCGCGGTCTCGGTGGCCCAGATCGTGATGACTCTCTCCATCTTCGACAGCCAGTCCCGGACTCTCAACTACTACTTCGACCGGGTGCACCGTTACGACTTTGAAGTGGGGATGAACGTGGCGTCCATGGCCATGGTGCCCCACGTGTACAATTGGCCGGAGGTAGAAAAGGTGGAGTACGCCCTGCGCCATTCGGCCACCATCAGCCTGGACGACCGCAGGCTCAACACCAACATCTGGGGAGTGGCCCGGGACAGCGAACTCTTGAAGCTCTACACCCGGGATCGAGAACCGGTAGCCATGTCTCACGAGCCTCTGCTCTTTCTGGGGCCGGTGCAGATGGCACGGCTGGGGGCTCGACCCGGCGATCGAGTGGAACTGTGGCTACACCGGATCCACCCGAACGCTCCCAAGTTTAGCTTCTCCATCGCCTCCACGCTTCACGAGCCTCTGGCCAATCCGCCCAAGCTGGACCTGGCTCAACTGCAGCGGGTAGCCAAATATTCGTTGTGGTCTCCGCCGGATGCCGTCAACGTGCTCTTGATCAAGGCTAAGCCGGGCCAGGTTGATGCCCTGCGGCAGAAACTGGAGCAGGAGAAGGCTTTCCACGGGATCTCAAGCCCTCTGCAGATGCGAAACGAGGTGGAAGACCTGCTCCGCATGTTCAACGCCTACAAAGCGCTGCTTCTGGCCTTCACCTCCATCTTCGCGCTGGTGGTGTTGCTGGGCACCACCACCATGAACGTGATGGAGCGGCGCCGGGAGTTTGCCACCCTCTCCTGTCTCGGGGTGAGTGACGCCCAACTGGCGGGTCTTTTGATCACCGAGACCCTGGTCCTGTGGTTTCTAGGTCTGCTCGCCGGCATCCCCGCCGGGCTGGCCCTGGGCCAGGTCATGATGAACAGCTTCCAAAGCCAACTGCTGCAGTTGGATCTGGCTCTGGGCGCCTCCACCGTCCTCACCACGGCCGGGATTAGCCTGCTCATTTGCTTTGTGGCCGTGGGCAACGGACTGACCCGGCTGCGGGCGCTTCCCCTCACCGCGGCGACCCAGGACGCCTCGTGACGTTTGCAGGCCGCGGGGCGGGGGTAGACAAAGAGCCATCAAAGGAGATTGACCAATGCTAGACGCCACCCTGGCTGAAAAGCTTAAAATCGCCCTGGAGCGCCTGGACTACCACGACTTCGGGCCCATCACCGACGAGCTGCGCATCGACGAACTCGGCATCGATTCCGTAGCCCTTTCCGAGCTCCTGGCGTTGTTGGAAGAAGACTACGACATCGATATCGACAGCGAAGAGCTCTTCTCGGTGGAGACCTTCGGAGAGCTCGAAGCCCTGCTGAAAGCTAGGGAGTGAGAGTCGATATGCTCCTGCCGCAGCTCTTGGAGAGACTGGAGGGCAGCACCCCGTATCCTTCGGCCCAGGGTCGGGGTGTGGTGATCTGCTTCGGTGGTCACCTCATGACGGCAAACGCTTATATCTGCCTGCGGCGCCTCCGAGAGGTGTCGTCTCTGCCGGTGGAGCTCTTCCACTCGGGAGAAGAGATCCCGGAGTTCGTGAGAACAGCCTGGAGCAGGGAGTTTTCCGGCATCCGGTTCGTGGACGTTTCCCGCCTCGATCCGGCCCTCTATCCGGGGGCCATGACGGAGGCTTCCTTTCGAGGCTGGCCCATCAAGCCGTACGCCATTTACCTCTCTTCGTTTCGAGAAGTCTTGTTGCTGGACTGCGACAACTTTCCGCTGCAGGACCCGGAACCGCTCTTCTCCGCTCCTAGTTACCAGGAAAAGGGGGTTCTGCTGTGGCCGGATATGCTTTCAGCCCGCTACAACCATGGCTCTCTTCTAGACGATCTGGGCCTGCCCCGGGAGCTCAATCAGGCCGGACCGGAGATGGAGGCTGGGCAGATCCTCATGGATAAAGAGCGGTGCTGGAAAGCCCTGACCGCTGCCTGCCTGCTGAACTCCGACGACTTTCGCTCCCAGGTCTACCCCCGCACCCTGGGCGACAAAGACCTCTATCGGCTCTGCTGCGAGCTAACCTCTACGCCGTACCATCTGCTGGAGCACCCGGTGGCCGAAGTGGGTACCGGCTACCTCACCCGCCGGGTACCCGGGACCTCCCACTCTTTTCATCTGCCCCACCACAGCGGCCCTTTTAAGAGGATCGGACTGTTGCAGTTTGCACCCGACGGTAGCCCCTTGTTTTTTCACCGCACCACCCGGCCCTGGAACCCCTACCTCTCGATCCCGGTGGCCGACCACATCAAGCTGTTTGGAAAGGCCCCCGTCTCCTATCCGGAACTGGCCGAACTGGAGCGGCAGGGATTGGAATGGTTGAAAGAGTTTAAGTCCCGCTACGACGGTGCCTTCCCTTTTGATTTTTCGCGCTGGAGGGCCGCTCGCTTGACCGAACTGGGAGTGCTCCTGCTGGATCTTCTTGCCTTCTTGCGCGAAGTTGTCAGAGGTTAGCCAGAGCGCGAATTCGGGCTCCAAACGCTTCGGGTGAAAAAAACTCCTCAGCACGTTTTCTGCCGGCCTGAGCCAGAGCCAGCCTTCGGGGGGCATCGTTCATCAACTCGATCAACTGTCGGGCTGCCTGGTCATGGTGATCGGACAAGATGATCCCGGTGATCCCGTCTTCGATAGCCTCCACCACCCCGCCGTGACGGCTGCCCACAGTGGCCAGACCCGAGCGCCCGGCCTCCACAAACACCAGGCCGAAGCCCTCCACCCCCCGGGCCACCCATTTGGAAAGCATGATAAAGAGGTCGGCGTGGTGATAAAAGGCCCCCAGACGCTCGGCAGGCACATTTCCCCAGAAGACCACGCGACCCCTCAAGCCGAGCTGCTCGCAGCGCTTTTCCAAAGACACCCTCAACGGGCCGTCGCCCACCACGTGGTAGTTCCAGTCGGACACTCCTAGAGAGTCCAGGGTGGCCAGCAGGTTCAAGACTCGAGCGTGGTCCTTTCGATCCACCAACCGGGCCACGGTCAGGAAATGGAAGGGGCCATCCGGATAAGGGCTCTGGGAATGCTCCTCGGGGTGAAACACCCGGCGGCGGTCGAAGGAAGGGTAAACCGTCTCGACCACTGGTCCGGGGCAGACTTGGCGCGTCTGGTCTCGGGTGGAGTTGGAGTTGGTGCCCACCAGACCGGCCCGGCGCATGGCCCGTTTTTGCAGCCACAGCTTGCCGGTCGTCCAGTCTCGAAAGCGCCCCTCGGATCTCACCTCCAACCCGTGGGCGTAGACCAGAGCCGGCACCTCCGGCACAAACCCAAAGGCGTAGGCCCGGGCAGAGGCGTCCATGAAGAGCACTCTTTGAAAGTCGTGGGTGGTCAGGAGCCGGCGAAGCTCCAGGGCATTCAGGACTTCCAGAAAAGCCCGGGGAAGGTAGCCTGAGGGCCTGCGATAGGTGGCATGAAGAATCACTCCTGCAGGAGCTTGCGTGCCCGGAGGGGCCCACAGATGAAACTCCTCCTCACCCTTTTTCAGCTCTTCTAGAAGAACCTCCGCCAAGGTAGAGATCCCACCGATGATGGGGGGAAACTCGGTGATGGTAAAAAGGATACGGGGCCTGGTCACGGCGGAGGTTTATTCACCTCGCTCGATACTCCTACAAAAGCACGGCGGATAGAATGAGAAGCGCCAGCACGAGCAGGGTGTTCCAGGATAGAAAGCGGGCCAGGAAGTTGTCCAGCCCCAGGGTGCAGACCACTCGGTGTAAACGGGCTCGCCGGTGGTACAGCCGGCGCTCTTCTGCGGTAGGGGTTCTGGTCGATGCAAAAGGAGCCCCTTCGAGGATTCGAGACATAGACTCTTCGTTTTTTCCCGGGACGTGCAAGATGCACGGACTGGTACCGGTGAGATTATTCCTGAGTCGACCTTCTACCCAGGTGTAGTCGTGTGCTTCCATGCCCACGCGCCCCCCGTTGCAGGCGGCCAACTCCTGCCTGTGGTCCAGGGCCAGGGCCTCCGGGTGGTGGCGATAGTAGCGGGAGAGAGCGGTCTGGTCACTGTCGATGTCGGGCGTGATGGTGGCCTCTTCGCACAGGCCGGCCAGACGTCCGGCCGTGGCTGCCAGAGTCCCCGAATTCAAAAACCGGTACGGCTTGGGAGCCGGTGGATAGGCGAGATATGGAGGCAAGTTCTGCCACAGAAAAAAGAGCGGATGCCCCCGCAAAAAAAAGTTCTGCTCGGCCGAGATGACCAGGTCGTGCTCAAACCGGGAGAGCACATCTTGAAACTGCTCCTCACCGGCCAGAAAGACGGAATCGTAAGCGTCGGTGAAAACCACCACATCGTCCGGAGGTAAGCCCGCGGCAAACTCCGCCAGATACAAAAACTTCGAGCCCTTGCCCAAAAACGGCTGACCCAGCCCCAGAACCTCTAGCTTGAGTCCATAATAAAGAGCCGAGTCCCGCAAACGGTCCAGCCCAAAATGGGGATCCGAAGCCACCGTCACGAAGTGTAAGTTCCTCACGCCCAGCTTTTCGCGTCCTGACAAAGTTCGCCTTGAGCTTCCCTGGTTGATCTTTAAAAGGTTTCGCAAGCACCTCCGGGAAATCGCCGACCCTGGAGCCCATCCTTGCTTGAAGCCTATCGCAGAGTTTACCACGTACTGCCCGACAAGAGCCGCCGCCAGGCTCTGTTGGTACTGCCGTTTATGGTGCTCAACGGCCTGATCGAGGCAGCCGGGGTGGGTGGGATCCTGCCTTTGATGACCGCCGCCACCGACCCTAAAGCTCCCGAGCGCAACAAGCTGGTGGGGTGGCTGTACGATCACATCCGCACCGACTCGTATCAGGAGTTTCTCCTCATCCTCTCGCTGGGCACGCTGGCCCTCTTTGCCCTGGTCAACGTGTTCGGGGCTCTGACCTTCTGGATGAGCAGCCGCTTTTCCAACGACGCCCGCCACGCCATCGCCACTCGCATATTGCGCTGCTACCTGGCCCGGCCGTACTCCTGGTACCTGGGGCAGAACAGCTCCGAGCTCACCAAAGACGTACTCTCCGAAGTGGACGCGGTCACCCACGAGGTGATCATGAAGCTGGCCACTCTCACCAACTACCTCATCTCTTCTGTCCTCATCTTCCTGGGTCTTATGTACATCGACTTCGTCATGGCCCTCTCCACCGTGCTGATCTTGACCATGGTGTACAAGGCCATCTTCAGCTACTTCAAAGGCAAACTCCAGATCATCGGGGAGGAGAGGCTGGAAGCCAATACCGAGCGCTTTCGCACCGTTTCCGAGGCCCTCAGCGTGGTCAAGGAAGTGCGCGCCTTCAGCCGCCGCAACCACTTCATCGGGCGCTTCGAGGCCCCGTCCAAGAGCTTCTCCGATACCCAGACCTCTCACCAGCTCATGGCCCAACTGCCCCGCTACATCACCGAGACCATCGCCATCGCCGCCATCCTGGGCGTGATGATGTACCTCATCGTCCAGGGAAACCCCACCGTGCTACCCATGGTCACCCTCTACATCATGGCCACCTGGCGGCTGGTGCCGGCGGTTCAAAACATCTACAAAAACGCCATCCAGGTCCAGTTTCATCTGCCCGCTCTCAGCGCGGTGGATAAGGCGATCTCCTACCCTCCGGCCAGAGGCTGGGAGTTTCAAGACAGTATCCAGGCTATGAAGGTTCACGACTCCCTAGCCGTCGTAAATGGAGAGTTTCAGTATCCGGGCAGCGAGCTCCCGGCCCTCCGGAACATAAACCTCAAGATCCCCAAGAAGAGTTCCATCGCGCTGGTGGGCCGGACCGGAGAGGGCAAAAGCACCCTGGCCGACGTGCTGGCCGGGCACCTGGAGCTCAAATCCGGCAGTCTGCAGGTGGACGGGCAGAGCCTGGGACCCGACGAACTGGCTCGTTGGCGAGACTCGGTGGGGATCGTGCCCCAGGAGATCTTTTTGCTGGACGACACCGTTCGGCGAAACATCGCCCTGGGACTCGACGACTCCGAGGTAGACGAAGAGCGCATGAAAGCCGCCGCTCGAACCGCCCAGATCGACGAGTTCGTGACCGAAGAGCTCAAGGATGGCTACCAGACCAAGCTGGGTGAACGAGGCATCTCTTTGAGCGGAGGCCAACGCCAGCGGATCGGTATCGCCCGAGCCCTCTACACCGATCCCGAGGTCCTGATCTTCGACGAAGCCACCAGCTCGCTGGACAAGGTCACGGAAAAAGCCGTCATGGATGCCATCGAGACCCTGCAAGGAGAGAAAACCCTCATCCTGATCGCCCATCGCCTGAGCACCATCAAGCAATGCAACCAGATCGCCCTCATCGAAGCCGGGCAGATCCGCGCCCTGGGATCCTATCAAGAACTCTTGGACAGCGACGCCCTTTTTCAGGAACTGGTAAGGCTAGAGCTAAGTGGGAGCGACTAGGGCGGGCGGAAGTGAGATCCCAGGCGCCTTGCGATTCGCGACAAGAAACTTACACTCACTTCCTTGTTGACTATCCAAAATGGCTTCATTTATAGAACAATCACTTGGAACGAGTTGCGAATCATGCGTACACTTTTTCTTCAGGCCGAGAATGGGGGCTACTTTCTGGGTGGGATCGGTTCAAGACTTCCAGCTGACCAAAGGCAATGCCGCAGACATGCAGTGTCGTATCGCATGCCCCCGGCATTGCGATGAGGTTTGAAATATTCAGATATCCTAAAAGAGAATACTGTGGCAATTTGACGCACAAGTTCCGCTGTGAGATAATTGTTGTATGCTTAATGCAAAGAAAAAGTCAGACTCACGAATTCATTGCCGGATTAGTTCTGCTCTCAAAGAAAGAGTAGAGAGAGCCGCAGAGCTCTGCGGACAGTCAATCACCTCTTTTACCGAGTTAGCCTTGGCCGAGAAAGCTCAAAAAGTTCTTAACCAAGAAGAGAGGATTCAGCTTTCCCAGTCGGCCTTTCAAGCTTTCCGGGCCCTTCTTGAGGCTCCACCGGAGCCACCGTCCTCCAAACTAATGGCCGCTATTGAGAACTACAAACAGCAACGCTCTCTGTGAGTTATGTTGAGCTGTTGGCAAAACATCATGATCGGGCTTCTTTTGACTGCGGAAAGGAGCCCCTTAATCATTTTCTTCACCAGCAGGCAAAGCAAAATGCCAATCGCCATCTGGGAGTAACCCACGTAGTTGTGGAAGAGCCCGCCGATACTCAAATTCAAGGTTACTTCACGCTGGTCACTCGCACAGTGGAAAGCATCTCTATTCCGTCTAAGAAAAAACTCCCACAAGGTCCGATAGGAGTGATTCTCTTAGGTCGGTTAGCTGTCGATCTGAAATTTCAGGGTCAACAGCTCGGGCAACGGATGCTTCTAAGGGCCATGGCTGAGGTAAAAAGAGCCGCTGGAAGCATTGGGATCTTTGCCTTGGTGCTAGATGCGATCGATGACGAAGCCAAGAAGTGGTATCTGCATTTGGACTTTGGATTCAGGGAGCTACCAGACAATCCAGAGCGACTATTCGTACCTGTGAGTTTCATCGAACAGCTCGATCTCGGGCCTATGACTTCAAGGCTCTAGCCGGAGCATTTAAGCCGAGCACGCAGGATCTCTACGACCAGAATGAAAAGACCTTAGCTTCAATGAAAGGTTCGGTATAAAAATGTCAAAATCTAGCAAACTCGTCTGGTTACTCCTTGCTACCTTGTTCTTGTCGGCAGTCGCCGGGGCTGAAAGCAAGGAGAATGATGGGTGGGAACGAGTAAGCCGGTTCAACAGCTTCTTTCGGTCAGATTCTCTTGTACACATTACGGGTGAGGTTACCAATATAGATCGTGCCTACCGGCCGCTTCAAGACATGTCTGACGGTCTGTCTGTCACAGTAAAGACCAGTGATGGGAAAAGCCATCTCGTAGCTGTCGGTCCGACCTGGTTTACCCATTTTTACAAAAAGAAATGGGACATCGCAGTGGGTGACCGAGTCGACGTTCGCGGATCAGAAGTAACCATCGACGGAAAGACCCTGATCATGGCCGTTTGGGGTCGCAAAGGCGACCTGGAAATGACGGTACGAAACCGCCATGGTAGACCTGTTTGGGATTTGGGCTTAGAAGACTTTTAGACCCAAGGGGCAAGACGGGGCTCGAGCGAGAGATCCGGTCAAACGAAAGCTAGAGGATTTCGCTCCGAACCGTGGTACCTGCGTAAACCATGTTTAGCGGCCGCAAAGACCTGCGATACCTGGCCCTCGCCGTCTTCGTGGTCTTGCTTGGGCTCTTCAACAGCGGATTAGACGACGAATGGGCGAGTCTGGTTCCGCCGCCTCACGCCTCCTTTATGGGGCGCCAGATCACAAAACTGGCTTATCATTACCGCCTGGAGACGAAGGAAGAGCTCTTTTACCACTGTTTCGGGCAGATGGCCTGGGGTCGCGAGCACGACCGGGAGTTCCTGGAGAACCACCGGGGAGACCTGGGCAAGTATCAGCGGGGGATGCTAGGGCCGGAAACCACCACTGGGCCTATCTTGCCTTACCGAGACTACATCGCCGAGTATCCCCCGGTGAATTTTCCTTTCATCGCCGGACCGAGTCTCGTGGCGTCTGAATCTCACCATTACGCGATGGTTTTTCGAATCACTTTCGCCTTCTTGCTCGGAGCCTCTTTCTTGATGAGCTTGCATTTGGCAAGACGGCTGGGGCTGTCCGAGAGAGAACTACGCATTTTCGCTATTCTGGCACTGGCCGGGGCAGCACTACTGGGTCCGATCATGATCACACGATTAGACGCGGTCACTCTCTTATGCTTTGTGGCCGCTCTGGTTGCAGTGTCTCACGAGCGCCCGATTCTGGCGGGACTGATGATGGGGCTGGCTACCGGAGCCAAGATAGTCCCCTTATTTTTATTACCGTTTTTCTTCTTGCACTGGTGGTTGGGTAGAGAACGCGGAAAGGCGCTCCGCTTCGCAGTTTCCGCGATCGCCACCATCGGACTTGTCTTCATCCCCGCTCTTCTGGCCGGTCCTACCAATTTCAAGGCCATGTTCGGGTTTCACGGAGAACGGCCGATCCAGACAGAGAGCACTTTCGCAGTCCTATTGCGCATTCAGGAATTCATACTGGGGACCCCCGTTGAACTGGTTCACTCGTTCGGATCCTGGAATTTGGAAAGCCCAATGGCGAGTGTCTTTCAATCACTCTCCACCCCGCTCGCACTGGCCGCCGTAGCGATCACACTACTGCTTTACTACAGATGGAACCGGCTGTCCCCCGAAGCAGAAAAAGCCACTCGGGAGTACTGGCTCCTGAGGGCTCTAGGAGCAGCAGCGGTGGGGCTTATGGTCTTCTCCAAGGTCTTTTCGCCTCAGTATCTGATCTGGCTCTGGCCCTGGATCTTTCTAGCAGAGCGGCGCAAGAAGCCGGTTTACCTGGTACTTTGCCTTACAATCTTTCTGTCGACTCAGATGATAACCCACAGCTACGGAAGCGCCATGGTCAAGGGAGAGTTCGACGGCGTGGCACTACTGGCCGGGCGCAGCTTTTCTCTCCTCATTCTGCTCCTCTGGCTGACTCAGCGGCCGGAGCATTCAAGTCCCGATAGATCCAGACCCGAGCAAGATTGGGGCTGGAGGATTATCTTCATTCCGCTGGCTCTGGCCTTCTTATCGGCCGCAGTCTGTTACAAGAGTTGGACCCTGGAAGCTCGGTGGCTGAGGACCACTCCGTTCAACGAGACGCCTCGCTTCAATCGGGTAGAGTTTGCCACCACTACTCTCAATGAGAAACCAACTCGACTCGGTTACAATGGGCTGGAGGTAGGCAAAGACGGCAACACCTTTGACTGGACTGCCAGGCGAAAAGTGGTGCATTACTTCCCTTACGGGCGGATCGACTCTCCGGCCATTCTGGAGTTTCGAGGTCTCAACATCCTAAACCCCGAGTTCGAATCAGGAATCACCCTCAATATCAACGACAAACCGCTAGACTTCTGGACCACCGGAGAAGAATGGCCCCGGGTATTCACCGCGTGGGTTCCTACCGAGCAACTCTACATCGGTAGATGGAACCGCCTGTCTCTCAACACTCCGGAACCGGTCACTCCCTTGTCTCTAGGAATGGGGAAAGACTTTCGCAGGCTGGGTATCCAGATGGACTGGGTTTCCTTCAACGCCGTGGACGGGTTCGCCAGGTTCTACGCGAAACCGCCGAGTGAAGTTATGGACTTCTTCACCAAAGATGAGGGTTGGATTATGCGAGCCGGCTTTCAGGCACCCCCTTCCGGCCCGGTCTGGGAGCAGGTGAGTGATGAATACTGGGAGGCCCCTTTCAGCGAGGTAGATTTCCCCACCGCGGGTGGCCCGGTCTGGATCTATAAACCGGGGGATTTCTACTGCGATATGGCCCGGTTTCCTGTGGGTTCTGGCTGGGAAGACCCGTCTTCCGACAATATAGATCGCCCTTTCCGCGAGATTCGGACAAAAGGGCGGCTCTCCTTAAGATTTCCGCCCGGACGTTCGAAGCTAAGCTTTAGTGTGCTGAAGGCTGAGAGGAATAAACCGGGTCACGCGGTTGTGGTCTCGACTCCGGAGGGTACGAAATTCGAGCTCAAACGTACAGAAATGAACTGGTCGACGCTCTACGAAACCGAGATCGTGAGTGAGGGCGGGATAGAGTCCCTTCTTTTTGAGAAGGAAGGTTTTTGGGGAGATGCTCCTGCCGTGGGTATTATCAGTGTGCGGCCTAATTGAGAATAGTCGGTACTAACAGAAAACTATTTTGATCTTGCTAGCTCCAGGTCTGGTGCTTTAGAAATAACTTCCAACTCGACTTTACGAAAGAAACCCCAAACATCTATCAATGGCTGTTCGATTGCAAGGTTTCGATATTCGGAGTGGGGTGTGGTAAGAATGACGCAGTCACATCCCAGGACGTCGTTGATATGATGAGAATCGTCAAGGTAAGGATCGTGGCATTTAACCTGGGCTCCTTTAAAAGCGAGCAGTTTCTTGACTCGGAAGCTCAGAGATTCCCTGGTGTCGTCATTGTTAGCTTTGAACGCCATACCGAGAAGTCCAACTGTTTTGCCGTGTAACCCGCCGGCGAGGCGATTCTCTGCCATCTGAACCACGAAAGAAGCAAGACCCTCATTAACTAACATGGCTGCGTGACCCAGGTTGAACTGGTGGTCAAAGAAACTGGAAAGTTGCATGGTGTCTTTAAATAGACACGGGCCTGCTGCAAATCCGGGTGCCTTAAAACCTCGTGCCCGAGGATAGTTGTACCGAATTGCTTCGAACACCCGGTAGAAGTCGATACCGGTTTTTTCCGCCATCATGTAAAATTGGTTGGCGACAGCAAACTCCACATACCTCCAGGAGTTGGTCATCAATTTTGCCATTTCTGCTTCCATGGGAGTGAGTCGGACCAGACTGGGGGCGATAGTGCCGAAAAGAGAAGCTGCTTTTTCGAAGGCAGAATCGGTGAATGCGGAAACGATCTGGGGTAGATCGTGAATTTCTTCAAGGGCGAAACCCTGGGCGACTCTCTCTGGACAAAAGGCTAGTTCGAAGTCCAGGCTCTGCTCTTTAAGGTACATTCGTAGATAATCCATCGTGCCTGGATATAGAGTAGATCGCATAAGTACCAGTGTATCGCTACTCAAGTGGGGGCTGTACTCTTTGACCGTGTCCAGAAGATCAGAGATTTTTGGATTGAGATGTTCGTCGACGGGAGTTCCCACAACGAAAATAACGGTATCACAAGGCCGAAGAGCTTGGGGCTCGCTTGTGACACTTAGTCCGTTTTCCAGAGCCTGTGCCAGATGCCTATCGCCATCTTTCTCGAGGAACGGAAACCGCCCATCCCTGACCATTTCAATTGCTTTTGGATTGATATCGAGTAAGGTGACTTTGGCTCCAGCGTTTGCCAAGCTGACTCCCAGAGGTAGACCCACATGTCCACATCCACCCACAATCGCGACTTTTCTTTGAGCGAGCATTTATGCACTCCTTTACCTGGGCTTTGTCCCGAAGATTCTGAACAGCTAGCAATCCTCCTTTGACTGAAGGATCTGGCCCGCGAACTTGGTATAGAACCCCTCTCGATCTTGATCGGATGTGGCGTTTAGCTGAAAGGAATGCAAATTGAAGATATTAGTGACCGGAGCCGCCGGTTTTATCGCGGGCTACCTCATACCGGAGTTGTTGGGAAGTGGACACCAGGTCGTCGGGTTGGACAACTTCTGGAAGTATGGACCGCTGAAGAGAAGCTTCGATTCGGATCCGAACTATACTTTTGTCGAAGGTGACGCCAAGGACGTTGCTATTCTGAAAGCGGCAATGAAGGACTGTGACCAGGTAGTCGCCGGAGCCGCTATCATTGGTGGAATTTCCATGTTCCACGCCCTCGCCTACGACCTCTTGGCAGAGAACGAACGCATCACGGCGGCCACCTTCGACGCGGCGATCTGGGCCCACAAGAACCACAAGCTCAAGAAGATAAATGTCATCTCCTCTTCCATGGTCTTTGAGTCGGCAGATATTTATCCGACTCCGGAATCAGCGATCGAAATAAGTCCACCGCCGTTGTCCACTTATGGCTTT
>Ga0172382_10000309_pt1 | contig 90804 bp, 67 predicted proteins | sample Leawel138RmetaG_FD_122245 | JGI IMG/M metagenome (GOLD analysis project Ga0172382, IMG submission 122245) | Leachate microbial communities from a municipal landfill in Southern Ontario, Canada - Leachate well 138R metaG | ecosystem: Engineered > Solid waste > Landfill > Unclassified | place... | reverse complement strand
GGGCGCTTGTTCCGCCTCGCTACGCTCGGCTCCACAAGCGCCCATGCAATCCTGCCAGGAGGCGCGCTCATGAAACACAGAAACTCTCATAACAACTGGACCAAAAAGCGGGGGCTTGACAGCGGCATCCCTCTGATAAAATCCGATTGAAAAAGAACGTGTGGAGGAGATGCGGACGGACTTCTATAAAAAAATATAAACCGATAGTATGGTAATGTGGCGTTGTTATTTCTTTAAGGTATAGGAAAAAATCATGAAATTATTTCGCAAGATTTTAAAATGGGCGGGACTGTTATTTTTACTTCTTCTCCTTGGCGGTGTCGCCTTTATATGTATTCATGGACGTGCCCCCGCCAAACGTCCGGATCTCGTTACCGCTGTACCGGAAGGTGTGCCGCTGCCGCCTCGAGGATATCCCAGTGAATGGACTTCTATGGGTGCGGGCTATTTTTTTTATGATCTCATTGCCATCGAGAATGCTCCGCCTTTGCCCGGCGTCGTTATGGATGAAGACATTCAATATGGCGTAGGAGATGACACGCCGCTCTTTTTAGACGTCTATCGCTCCGAATCTCAAGAGGGATCTGCTCCCGGCGTTCTTTTATTTTTTGGCGGCGGCTGGCGTTCGGGGCGCAAGGATCAACTGCGGGTATATGCCCAATATTTCGCGCAACAAGGCTATGTGGCGGCAACTGTGCAATATCGCTTGCGCGAAGCGGGGCAATGGCCCAAATCCATTCATGACGCCAAATGTGCGGTGCGCTGGATGCGTGCCCACGCGGAAGAATATGGGATTGATCCTGAACGTATCGGCGTTATGGGAAATTCTGCCGGTGCTTATCTTGCACTCATGACGGGCTACACTGCGGGAAATCCGGAATTTGAAGGAGACGGAGGATGGGCCGAATACAAGAGTGATGTCCAAGCAGTGGTAGATATTTATGGTCCCGCTGATTTCACCGAGCCGAAGCGCCGTGATCATTCTTTGATCGTGAAATACATGAATGGAGTCTATGAAGAAGATCCACAGCGTTTTGAAGCGGCTTCACCGATTCGCTATGTCACTGCCGAGACACCGCCCACCTGCATCATCCACGGCACGGTAGACATGCTTGTTCCCGTGACTCAAAGCGATATGTTGGCAGAGAAGCTTATTGAAAAAGGGGTGCCTTATTATTACAGCCGTATTAACGGCTGGCCCCATGCTATGGATGTCGTTACTTCGATCAACAATCATGCTAAAGCATTGATTGTAGACTTCTTTGATCACTATCTTAAAGGAGAAGGGGAAGAGGTCTCTCCTTTAGAAGAAGAGGAAAGCGATGCGCCTGAGCCGGACGCGGCAGTTATCCAAGACTGATGATCCATGCCTCGAAACACAGGGCACAAGAAACGCCGGGAACGATATAGCAGTGTCAGACAAGAGCGGTCGTATTTTCGTGTATTCTGAAAACTTTAGGTATTGTTCTAAGGCGTTGTATGGGTGATTTAGGATATGGTACCATTCTCTTTTAGCCTAAAAGGAGAATAAAATGTCACATTCAAGAATTATTTCGTGGTCTATTTGTATGGTTTTAGCGCTGATGGGCATGGCAATGGCTAACGCAGAATCTCCCGTGTTGCGTTTTAAAGAAGACGGCACATTTCGTATTGTCCAGTTTGCAGATGTTCATTGGACAGTCGGCAATGCTGAAGATAAAGAGAGCCTTCAACTGATGCGTGACGTACTGGATGCGGAAACGCCGGACTTGGTCGTATACACAGGCGACAATACTACAGGCGGCGCCATTTTGCCTTCTCGCGGACTTCGCCAGGTTACAGAGGCAAGTGTGGAACGCAATCTGCCATGGGCGGCCGTTTTTGGAAATCACGACGATGAGGGCCCGGCGAGCCGAGCCAAATTGATGGAGCTCATGCAGACATTGCCGGGCTGTTTGGCACAAGCAGGTCCTAAAGATATTGATGGCGTCAGCAATTATATTTTATCTGTTGCCTCTTCCAAAGACGCGGCAAAACCGGCAGCACTTTTATACTATATTGACTCCCTTTCCTATATGACTTATCAGGGCGAAAGCAAGTACAATCATATCCAACCCGCACAGGTAGAATGGTATCGCAACGAATCGACGCGTCTCCGTGAAGCCAATGGCGGGACTGCGTTACCGGCCTTGGCTTTCTTCCACATTCCGCTTCCTGAATACAATCAAGTCTGGGAGTCAGGGAAATCCATTGGTGTGAAACAAGAGGACGTTTGTAATTCCCCGGTGAATTCCGGATTATTCGATGTCATGGTCGAGATGGGCGATGTAATGGGTGTTTTTTGTGGCCACGACCATACGAATGATTATATTGGCGAGTTGGAGGGAATTTATCTTGCTTATGGTCGCGGTTCCGGCTATGGAACCTATGGTAAAGAAGGCTTCTCCCGCGGCGCACGGGTGATCGAACTAGTCGAAGGGGAACGTGCATTTAAGACATGGCTGCGCCTGAGAACGGGCGAAAAAGTCGAACAGCTTCCTAAGCAGGATTGACGCGGCACGCCTTTAACAAACATGTTAACACTGAAAAGACGCTCTTCTAGGGATGACGGACATAGTAGGAAGAGCGCTTCAAAATCATTTGTCAGGAGTTTGCCTTAAGAGGGCTCATGATGCCTTGGCTTGTGATAGGCATAGGCCGCTGACAAGGGAGGTAAAGAGTCAAAAGAATCATGATGATCCACCGGCGTAACGCTTTCTTTGAATGTGCGAAACCTTTAGTTCTCTTCATGGGGGCTGTGATTATAGTAATAGCCGCTTCCTTTACTGGTTGTGTGCGCCACAGTCCGCCTTTATACATTCCCCCTGAAGTTCCAAAGCCTGTTGATGTGGTAGAAAAGAAAAAGGAGGATATTCCGTCCTTGTGTCCGGTGCAATGTCCGACTGCAAGAATTTCATCCTGTTTTGGAGAAAGACGCGGTAAAGACCGGGTTCATAAAGGTGTTGATATTTCAGTACAGCATGGTACACCTGTGGTAGCAGCGGCAGAAGGTACGACCAGTTTTTGCGGAATCCAAAGTAAATACGGCAAAATGGTGATCATTGATCATTGCAATGGTTATGAAACGGTCTACGCCCATCTGGATAAAATCTTGACGGCACAAGGGGTTTCTGTGAAACGAGGGACGCAAATAGGGCTGGTTGGCGCAACGGGAAATGCCACAGGATCTCATCTTCATTATGAAGTACGCAAAGACGGAGATCGCGTGAACCCGGAATCCTTTTTCCCTTGATGTTGCTTTTAAATGAGTGGGGGCTGTGACAGTCGGTGCGCTTCGGAAGGCTGACTCCGGCCGCGAAATAAAAAAGCCTTACGTATAATGTTGTACGAATCGGATACCAGGATTTTATGGAATTTTCTATTACAGAAAAGGATGCAACGACTCAGGCACGAGTGGGGGTGTTGCAGCTTCCTCATGGCAAGGTGAATACACCGGTATTTATGCCGGTAGGGACCCAAGCCTCCGTGAAGTCTTTGGACAGTCGCGAATTGATGGAATTGGATGTTCCAATTTTGTTGGGCAATACCTACCATCTTTATTTGCGGCCGGGTACAGCGGTATTTGATAAATTCGGAGGAATCCACCAGTTTATGCAATGGCCTCGTCCTGTCCTAACGGATTCCGGCGGGTTTCAGATTTTCAGTCTTGCCGCGCTCAACAAGGTGAGCGAGGAAGGAGTCATGTTTCGGAGCGCTGTTGACGGATCCCGTCATTTCTTCACACCCGAAAAAGCGATGGACATACAGCGCAGCATTGGTGCCGACATTATTATGTGTCTCGATGAATGCACGGAATATCCGGCTTCTTATGATCGCGCATCCCGCTCCATGGCATTAACAGAGCGTTGGGCGCGCCGCTGCAAAGTACATTGGGAGAAGATGGATACCTGCGAAAGGCAAAGTCTCTTTGCTATTGTTCAAGGAGGCGTTCATGAATCGTTACGCAAGGAAAGCGCACAAGCCCTGACCGCCCTGTCTTTCCCTGGATATGCCATCGGCGGCGTCAGTGTGGGCGAAACGAAGGAAGAAATGATGGCTGCCGTAGCTTGGACTACCTCTGAGCTGCCCGTTGAAAAACCCCGTTATCTTATGGGCGTGGGCGCTCCCGAAGATTTATTGCATGCTATTGAACTGGGTGTGGATATGTTCGATTGTGTCATGCCGACACGTAATGCACGCCATGGCGCACTATTTACGTTGGACGGGCGTATCAACATAAAAAACGCACGCTTTGCCGGTGATCCGAACCCGATAGAAGAGGGCTGCGGCTGCCCGGCATGCCGCGTCTATTCCCGAGCCTATATCCACCATCTTTTCCGCGCCGGAGAAATCCTCGCCTTACGTCTCAATACTTTACATAACCTTTTCTTTATGATACAATTAACTTCCCGTGTGCGTGATGCCATACGTAAAGGCTCCTTCAGTACCTTTAAGAGGACTTTTCTCCAACGATATCTGTACAACAAGGCGCTTTAATGGCTGCGAGGATTCCCGCGTAAACACGTACATTCCAATTTATAACCCTTAGGAGAATGGCTTGTGTGGTATTATTGTATGATGCAGGCGCAGCTATTGGCTGCGAATGGAAGTGAAGGCGGAGCAGAAAGTACTTCACCGGGCAACCCGCTTACCGGAATGTTGCCGATGATCGTCGCTTTTTTTGCGATCATGTATTTTCTCATGATTCGGCCCCAGCAAAAGCGTGAACGGGAACGGAAAAACATGTTGTCTGCCTTGGGCAAAGGCGACAATGTCGTAACGACCGGTGGCGTTTGCGGTACTGTTGTTGGTCTTACCGAAGATCGCGTCGTTTTGCGCGTAGATGACAATGTAACCATGGAATTTGTACGCGGCGCTATTGCACAAGTACTTCAAAAAGAAAACAAATCCTGATTTTTCCAAAGAGCCGCATGGAGCGGTGAAACCAAGTTACCCCAACACCGGGGATGGTGGAGTTACTCATGTCTAAACACTTGTATAGAACTCTTTTTATCTGGGCAGTCATTGTACTTGCCTTTATTAATGTATACCCGACCATCGGCTGGATGCTTCTTTCCGAAGAATCTCGTACCGAACGGTTGGCGCAATGGCAGGCGGAAGATGATGAACTCGCACGCCGCCGGACAGGCTATTGGGAAGAGGTGTTTGTCAGCGCCAAACGATGGGCGCAGTGCGACCGCAGCAAAGTCATTAATCTCGGATTGGACTTGCAGGGCGGTATTCATATGGTTATCGGCTTTGATGTTGATAACCTATCGAAGGAGGTCGTGGACGAGTATAAGTCACGCGGCTACGGCGATGCCGATATTAAAAAAGAAATTCAACGCATTGTGCTGGAGCAAATCACGCGGCGTATTAACGACTTTGAAGCGAAAGAACCCATTGTACAGACCTTGGGCGATAATCAAATTCAGGTTCAATTGCCCGGTGAAAAAGATGTGCAGCGCGCTAAAAACCTGATCACGAAGACCGCACAAATGAACTTTCATATTGTGACGGGACCCGATCAGGCGCGCCCCGTTTTTGAGGCAATCCGAAACGGCTTCCCCGAAGAATTCCTCCCATATGTAAAGGTTTCTTCCCTTCATCCTGACATGCTGTCTGTTACCCAAGAAAATTACAACCGTGTGCAACGCGTCTTGGCCCAAGCGGCCGAGAAGGACATTATCCCTGAAGATAAGCTCGTCGTTTTTAGCCAAAAACCCAAACCTTACGACAGAAACCAAGATTACCAACTATACGTTATTGATAAAGAGCCGATTACCAGTGGTACGGGATTAACCTCGGCAAGCGCCATTCAAGATCAGAGTAATCCTCCCTACTGGCAAATTCTTTTCTCCTTCAATGCTGCCGGTGCCGCGAGCTTTGCTGAAGCTACCGGCCAAAATATCGGCAAGCCCATGGCGATTGTACTTGACAATGTAGTCGTGTCTGCCCCGACGATTCAAGACCGCATCGCCGGCGGCCGTGGACAGATCACAGGCAGTTTCGAACCCGAAGAGGCAAATGACCTTGCCATTGCGCTGAACTCCGGTTCCATGGTCGTACCCGTTCGCGAGGAATTCACACGGACCGTGAGCGCCAGCTTGGGTGCTGATACGGTGCGTAGCGGCGTGATTGCCTCCCTGGCAGGTATCACCGTGGTCGTCCTCTTTATGATGGCTTATTATTGGGGCGCCGGCGTGATTGCTTGCATTTGCCTTGCCCTCAATGCCTTGATGATTATCGCTGCCATGGCCTATTTTGGCATGACCTTGACGCTGCCCGGTATTGCAGGACTCATCCTTACCATGGGTATGGCAGTGGACGGCAACGTACTTATCTTTGAACGTATCCGTGAAGAGTTGAAGCGCGGCCACACAATGGCGGCTTCCATTGAAAGCGGTTTTAAGAGAGCGGCAGTCACTATTATTGATTCGAACTTAACAACCCTTATTGCCGCCATTATCTTGATGCAATTTGGCACGGGTCCTGTAGCCGGCTTTGCGATCACGCTGAGCGTTGGTATTTTTACCAATGTATTTACCGCATTGATTATTGGCCGTGCCCTTTTTGATTTCGCCCTTGAAAAGAGACTTTTTAAAGTCATTAAAATGCACAGCATTGTGCCCGAAAAAACGAAAATACCCTTCCTGCAGATGCGCTTCTTCGCCTTTATTTTTAGCGGTCTTGTCATTCTTGCAGGCATTGGCATGTTTGCGTATCGGGGCATGGATAATTTCGGTGTCGACTTCCAACAGGGAACCAATCTTATTCTCCACATAGAAAATGAAAACCCTGTTTCTGTCGGCTATGTTCGTCAGGCACTGACTTCCGCTGAATTCAATAATCCCGTTGTACAGGAAAGTGCGGATGAAGCTGAAGACATACACAACATATTCATCATTCGTGTTGGAGATGTTACACGGGTCGAACATGCCGACGAAGGAGAGGGCGCTCCCCTCCAGACCGTTGCCGATCGAATCAGGACAGCGCTGGCACCTTTGACCGAAGCCGGTACTGCTGAAGCCGTGAGCCTGGAAAGTGAACAAACTGTGGGGCCTGCCGTTGGCGCACAATTGCGTTGGGATGCCCTCAATGCTGTTTTCTGGGCGCTCCTCGCAATGTTTATTTATATGTGGATACGCTTTGACTTCAGACACAGTATTGGCGGCGTGGTTGCCTTGCTCCATGACATGCTGGTTGCGGTAGGGCTCTTTGCCCTAGCCGGTGGTTTGATTTCCATGAATGTCATCGCCGGGTTGCTGACAATCCTCGGTTACTCGATCAATGACACCATCGTCATTTACGACAGAATTAGGGAAGATCAGGAAGCACGCCGTGGACAAGGGATGAAATTTATAGACATCCTAAACGGCGCCATTAATGCAACCTTGAGCAGAACACTGCTAACCTCGTTAACCACCCTCTTTGTGGTTGTCGTACTCTATTTCTTTGGCGGCAGTGCCATTCACGACTTTGCCTTCATCCTCCTCGTCGGTATCGTCTTCGGTACCTATTCCTCCGTCTTTATCGCCAGCGCCCTGGTTTATGTGATCCAGCCTAAAAGCGGTGATTCCGGCGTTGTTTTCAAGAGAAAAGTAGACGCAAAAGACAAGACAGTTTCCGAAGCTTCAGGGGCTCAACAGCGCCCCCGTAAAAAAGGTGCACGCGCATAAATCTGCGCCCACCAAAGTATGATCTATAACGTAGAGCCCTTCTTCACGAAGGGCTCTTTTTTTAGGCTTGTCTGTGGTCAGCAATAACAAATGCTGCTCCGCAAAAAACTAAGTAAGACAAAAGATAGTTTTGTAAGGCGCTTAGGTTGATTACACTGCGGCTATGGTCGGAAAACTATTCGGTCTTAATCAAACTTTCTTTCGGTGCTGCTTGCAATTTTTTTCATCGTTAAATCTTTGTCTTCTGTTATTATCAAGTGCGTTCCGGAAGCTTCTTTATATTGCCAGTACTGGGTAGGTGTAGTGTCGAAAAATGGAACGTCGTCAAAAAACATTTCAACGATAGGGTTCGGTTCTTTAACGCCTAAGGTCATCGATGGAATCTTGTAATTATCTACTACGCCCTGAACAAATTCAGGCGCGTTCATATCGTACACATTAAAAAGATAGTTTACCGCTTTTCCATTCATGTAAACTTCAATGACTTCCCGCGTTTTAGAATTGGCATAAACAGAGACCATACCGGGAAGGTGAGCCGATGCGGGTAAAGAAAACAGAAGCAAAGGGTTAATGTCATCTGTAACCTCTGCGTGGGCTTTTAAAACCAAATAGCCTTGGTCTGAAGTTTCTATATCCGCGATCGTCCACGAATCGTCAACGAGGCGCGATAAATTATTTTGCGCCTCGTCAATGCTCATACCAATATAAAAACCTTTGATCGTTAGTCCCTTATGTTTTGAAGAAGTTTTTGCTCGTGTAGAATCGGATTCTTTTGAACTGTCACTGTCGGAAGTGGTTTTTGCTCGTGTAGAAGTAGTCTCTTTTCCCACGTCATGGCTGGCGGAAAGCTCGGGTTGCATAGAATCTGACACTTGTTCTCTGGCTAGATGGGCGATAGTTTCATTGGTATCATGCTTTAGTTCATCAACCACTGCTATTCTTGCTTCCCTTGCTTCTTGTTGTTTCTTACCCTCTGCCCGCCCTGATACGAGGATTAGCAAAATAAGAACGCCCATTATCATCGTCACTTTACCGGTAATTCTGCTTTTCCAGAGATTGAGAAAACGGCTGCCATGTCGCTTGAATCCTGTTTCCTCTTGATCCGCCACAAAACCGCGCTTTAGCTCTGCGGCAAAGATGCGTAGGTATTTTTTAATGACTTCAATAGGGGGTTCTTCCTGTCCTTGACTTCCCGCCTGATTCGACATGTCCGTTTTTTTGTTTTCGTCATTCATTTCGTCCTCCTCATTGGCTGTCTCCGCTTTGTTTCATTTACGATAAAGAACCAATATCCACACCTATTATTTCAGAATAGTCGGAAAAAATCCAGATCAAAGTAGGCGCAGGTTTTTATTGTAATAGTGAGTTTACATTTCCAAACGTTTATTGCTCGACCGTAAATCGCCTAAATCGATAGCTTTTAATTAGGAGAGGGAAGATCCATAAGGAGCCATAGACACAAAAAAGCCTTGGTTCATGCTGAGGATGAACCAAGGCTATTAACAATCAGGTTTAGATTCGCTTATTTAGAGCGGCGTATTATTTTTTCCGAGGCGTTTCGATAGCAGCCTGTGCCGCAGCGAAGCGCGCGATAGGAACGCGGAAAGGACTGCAGCTGACGTAGTCCAATCCGGCACGGTGACAGAATTTCACGGAAGACGGTTCGCCGCCGTGTTCACCGCAAATACCGCATTTAAGATCCGCTTTGGTCGAACGGCCTTTCTTAACCGCCATTTCAACCAGAATGCCAACACCGGACTGATCCAAGACTTCAAAAGGATCGTTGGGCAGGATATTTTGGTCGAGATAGGTCGGCAGGAAGGAACCGATGTCATCGCGCGAAAAACCGAAAGCCATTTGGGTCAGATCGTTGGTACCAAAGGAGAAGAATTCACCGGCTTCAGCAATTTCGTCGGCCGTGAGTGCAGCCCGAGGAACTTCAATCATGGTGCCTACCATGTAGTCCACCTTGACATTGGCTTCTTTTTGGACTTCGTCGGCGACGCGGTCAATGATTTCACGTTGGTGAACCAGTTCGGCTTTGCTTCCAACGAGAGGAACCATGATCTCAGGGAGAACCTTGATTCCATCCTTGGTAAGTTCTACCGCCGCGCCGATGATGGCACGCACTTGCATTTCCGTAATTTCGGGATACGCGATTCCGAGACGGCATCCGCGGTGACCGAGCATGGGATTCAATTCGTGCAAGGATTTGATGCGGTTAAGGACTGTAGCGGTATCAAGGCCGCAATGCTTCGCGAGGGCATCAAGTTCTTTCTCGTCCGTTTCAAGGCTGCCCACAAACTCGTGAAGGGGCGGATCCAGCAGACGGATGGTAACCGGTTTGCCGGCCATTTCTTTGAAGATGCCCATGAAGTCGTTTTTCTGGAAATCCAGAAGCTTCATGACGGCTTTACGGCGGTCTGCTTCGTTGTCAGCCACAATCATTTCGCGAACAAAGATGATGCGTTCATGACCGAAGAACATATGTTCTGTCCGGGCAAGTCCGATGCCTTCTGCGCCAAATTTCAGCGCTTGTTGCGCATCTTCCGGGCTTTCGGCATTGGTGCGTACGTTGATCTGGCGCACTGCGTCGGCCCAAGTCATGAGCTTCGCGTACCACTCGTTTTGGTCGGGATCCGCAGGGAGCAGCGGCAATTGGCCGAGGTACACATTTCCAATGGAGCCATTGAGTGTAATCCAGTCGCCTTCTTTCACGACGGTATCGCCAACGGTAAATTGTTTGGTACGTGCATCAATCCGTATCTCTGCACACCCAACGATACAGCATTTGCCCCAACCGCGTGCCACAAGTGCCGCGTGGGAGGTCATGCCGCCCATAGAGGTCAAAATAGCTACGGCAGAACGCATTCCTTCCACGTCTTCGGGAGAGGTTTCGTTTCTAACCAAAATAACGTTTTTACCTTGTGCTGCCCATTCGTTGGCGGCTTCACTGGTAAAGACTACCTGGCCGACTGCGCCGCCGGGGCCCGCGGGCAATCCCTTGGCAATATGGGAAGCGGCTTTGCCGGCTGCCGGGTCAATCATGGGGTGCAGCAGTTCATCTAATTGTTCAGGCTTTACGCGCATAATGGCGGTGTTCTTATCAATCAGTCCCGATTCTGCCATTTCCACCGCCATACGTACGGCAGCGGTGCCCGTCCGTTTACCGGTACGGGTCTGCAGCATGTAGAGTTTGCCATTTTCAATGGTGAACTCTACGTCTTGCATGTCTTTATAATGATCTTCAAGTACGTTGCGAATATCATAAAGTTCTTTATAGATGGCGGGCCATTCCTGCTCTAAGGAAGCCAGGTGCTGGTTGCTCTCGTTTTTAGTATCTTCGTTTAAGGGAGAGGGGGTGCGAATTCCGGCAACCACGTCTTCACCTTGCGCATTTAACAGCCACTCGCCAAAAAAATTGTTGATTCCTGTTGCAGGATCACGGGTAAAGGCAACACCGGTTGCTGAATTGGAGCCGAGGTTACCATATACCATGGCCTGCACGTTTACTGCAGTACCCCATTCTTCGGGGATGCCTTCAATGCGACGGTAAGATTTGGCGCGTTTTCCATTCCAAGATTGGAATACGGCTTTGATGCCGCCCCACATTTGTTCCATCGGATCATCGGGGAATTCAGCGCCAAGAACTTTTTTGACAATGGCTTTAAATTCGTCGCAAAGGCCTTTCAGATCATCGGCACACAGGTCTGTATCTTCGGTAACGCCCTTCTTTTGTTTGAGGGCTTCCATGGCATCTTCAAGCTGAATACGGATGCCTTCGCCGTCTTCCGGTTCGATATCGGCCGCTTTTTCCATGACCACATCAGCGTACATCATGATCAGACGTCGGTAGGAGTCATAGGCGAAACGGGCGTCTCCGCTTTTGGCGATCAAGCCGGGCAGCGTTTCTTGAGACAGTCCAAGGTTAAGGACGGTGTCCATCATACCGGGCATGGACATGCGTGCGCCGGAACGCACGGAAAGGAGCAGCGGATCTTCCTTATCGCCATATTTCTTGTTCATAACCGCTTCGACTTGGGCGAGGGCACTTTTAACCTCTTCTTCGAGCGCGTCGGGGAGGTTACCATTATTTTTATAATAGTCAGTGCATACTTCGGTGGTGATTGTGAAACCAGCAGGCACCGGAATGCCTAAATTTGCCATCTCGGCAAGGTTGGCGCCCTTACCGCCCAATAAATTCTTCATTTCGGCATCGCCATCTGCTTTGCCACCGCCAAAGAAGTACACGTTCTTTTTCGCCATAGAACCAGATTCTCCTTCTGTTGAAAAGTTGATACATTCCCCTTATTCTCTATTCATGAACGACATGAGCATGCAGTGGAATCAGAGATTCCAATGGAAGGGGTACACAGGACAGGATTGTTTCCACGAGGAAACAGTCTTAGTATACAATAACGTAGAGCGTATAAGCAAATGATCCTGAAAAACCTGCTTATAATGTATATTTACCCCTTGAAGATGGAATGAAGTTTTGGCCGACAAAACAGTGATATCCCTTGCGGTCAGAGCGTTGATTGTGATTTGTATGGACAAAGCTGTCAACGGAGCGCGGCGCGGCATCTCCCATCAAATTTAAATTTATGCGAAAAATAATCGATCTATCAGGTTGATGTTGATAGGTTTAGAATAAGGTGTCTTAGAAAAATGAATCCAAAAGAATCAGCTTCCCAAGATATTTATTTTGATGAAAAGACAGAAACTGCTTTTGCTGAAAAGCGGCGTCTCATGGTGAAGGAACAACTCATTGAAAGAGGTATAAAAGATGAGCGCGTTCTGGAGGCTATGACCGTGACACCAAGACACCGCTTCGTCTCACTCGAAAAATCCGCAGAATCTTACGCGGATCATCCCCTTATAATTGATTGTGGTCAAACCATTTCCCAGCCCTATATGGTTGCTGCCATGACAGAATTGCTGCAGCTCAATCCGCGGGCAGTGGTATTAGAGATTGGTACCGGATCAGGCTACCAGACCGCCATATTGGCGCGTCTTGCCGCACGCGTTATCAGCATTGAGCGACATGCTGCATTGGCGGAACAAGCGCGGGAACGATTATTGCAGCTGGGGTATGACAATATTCAGATTGTTGTGGGGGATGGCAGCGTAGGCTTTCCCGAGGCAGGGGACTATGATGGGATCTTGGTAACTGCCGGCGCGCCATCCATACCCGTTGCATTGCAGGATCAGCTGGCGGAAGGGGGGCGCTTGGTCATTCCTGTGGGCGATGAGCGCTTACAAACGCTTATAACTGTCACCAAAAAAGGCGGAGAATATATACGGGATAGAGGGATGACGTGCCGCTTTGTCCCCTTAGTAGGTCAAGAGGGTTGGAAGAGTCCCTTCTGATTTTCCATCGGCGGAACACAGCATCCAAGCTATAGCTTTCCCAGCTTTATGAACTCAGAGACGGGTCATTTAGTTTTCCGTGATAAGCCGTTTCCAACTAAAGGTAAGCGCCACAGAACAGATAATAGACAGCAGTCCCAGCGTCGTTCCCAAGATATATCGCCCGTAAATAAAGTAACCCGTTGCAAAGAGAGCAGCGTAAATAGCGATGCATCCCAATATCATACAGAGGATTCCCTGGGGTAACTGCCGGCCGGAAGTACTACATTCTTTGTCGTCAATCAAAACGTTTATTTTCTTCCAGCCCGGCCCGCCGGGTCGAATATGTTTGTAAAAGTTACACAAGGTCTCTTCATCGACGGGGCGCGTGAGATAGGTCATGAGTAACCAAGCAACGGTTGTAATCCCGATGCTCATTAACAACTGCATCCAATCCTCGACGGGCGTGAGTCCTATCCTGGTATGAACAAAGCGGAAATAGATGGCAATGATGAAAGACACGGTCATCGCTGTAATTTCGCTTGCGGCATTAATACGCCACCAGAACCAACGCAAAATAAAGATCAAGCCTGTACCGGCTCCTACCATCAGAATGATATTAAAATTGTCGAGGGCACTTTCCATAACCAGCGCCAAAGCTCCGGCAAAAATCATCAGTAAAACAGTAACGATTCGTCCCACATGAATCAATTCTTTTTCGCTGCTTTTGGGGCGCAGGAAGCGCGCATAGAAATCGTTTACTAAATAGGAGGCACCCCAGTTGAGGTGGGTTGAAATGGTGGACATGTAGGCGGCGATCAAAGAGGCTACGACCAATCCCAACAATCCGGCAGGTAAAAAAGTGAGCATGGCGGGATAGCCGAGATCATCATTCACGACCGACGCGGCATGGGGAAATGCCTCACGCAATGCGTCAAGGTTGGGGAAGACCGCCAGAGAACACAAGGCGACAATAATCCACGGCCACGGGCGCAAAGCATAGTGTGCTGCATTAAAAAAGAATACGGAGCCCAAGGCATGTTTTTCATCTTTTGCTGCGAGCATACGTTGTGCTATATAGCTGCCGCCGCCCGGTTCTGATCCGGGATACCACACACTCCACCAATGGACCATAATGGGCATGAGAAATACAGCAATAACCATTTGCCGCTGGTCTTTGGCTAGGAAATCCGGAAAGAAAGCCAATTTATCGCGTACTTCAGGATGGGACAAGAGGTTGGTCAATCCGCCTACGGCCGGGTGGCGTAAAGCGACGATTGCCGCCCCTACAGCACCGACCATTGCCATGCAAAATTGAAATAAATCGGTGTAGAGAACGCCGCGCAACCCGCCGAGTGTACTGTAAATAACGGTGATTGTGCAGGCAATGAGAATGGTTTGAAGGGGCGTCAATTGCAGAAGCACACTTCCGATTTTTATGGCGGCAAGGGACACAGACGCCATAACAATGATATTAAAAAATACGCCCAAGTAGATGGCGCGAAAGCCCCTTAAAAAAGCGGCTGAGCGACCACTATACCGCAATTCATAAAATTCGAGATCGGTAAGCAGATTCGAGCGACGCCATAAACGGGCGTACACAAAAACCGTGAGCATGCCGGTCAATAGAAAGGCCCACCACACCCAGTTTCCCGACACGCCGTTTTTGCGCACAATATTGGTCACAAGATTCGGCGTATCCGTTGAAAAGGTGGTGGCGACCATGGACACGCCCAGCAGCCACCACGGCATGCTGCGTCCGGCGACAAAATATTCTGCCGTACTGGAACCGGCTTTTTTAGTGACAAGCAAGCCTACAACTAAGGAGACCACAAAAAACAAAAAGACAATTCCCCAGTCAATAGGTGTTAACAACATGCTCAGTCTCCTTATGGCAGATACAATTCGCCGCTACATCGACTTCGACAATAATGGTTTTTGCGATTATGCCGCTGTGAATTCGCGCACTTGTTTAAGTACGGCAGCCGCGTGTCCCGCCGCTTTTACCGAGGTCCAAGCTTGGCGGACGGTACCTTTGCTGTCGATGAAAAAGGTGCTTCTTATGATGCCCATATAGGTTCTTCCGCACATAGTCTTTTCGCCCCAGGCACCGTATTTTTCAGCGATTTTATGGTCAGGATCGGAAAGGAGCATAACGGTCAGCTCATGCTTCTCAGTGAACTTACAATGGGAAGTTATGCTGTCGGGACTTACGCCAAGCACCACGGTGTTGAGCGCTTCAAATTCGGCTTGCAGATCACTAAACTCTTTTGCTTCCCGTGTGCAGCCCGGTGTATTGTCTTTGGGATAGAAATAGAGAACCACGTTTTTCCCTTTGAATTCAGAAAGTTTGACGCTAGTCTCTTCGCCGGAGCTCAGTGTAAAGGCCGGGGCTTTTTTTCCGGTCAAGGGATGATTTTCTTTTGCGTTTGCCATGTAATACATACTCCTAAACGTTAAATGGGTTTACAGTTAATGGTCTTTATTCTAAACCTTCAGTTTGTTTCTCTCCAAAATACATTTCAGCAATACCGCGTTTGGGATCCGGAGCGGGAAGATACCGGAGCAACAGCTCGCCGAGTAGCCCCAATCCCAATCCCAGTGCGCCAATGCTGACAATAATAAGACCCACCAAAATCAGCATCAAAACGATTGCTGTCAGCGCCAGTTGTTCATTGTGGGGCGCACTGCTGTAGAGCAGTGGAACGACCAGTCCGGAAATAACGGCGACGATCAATGAAAATATTACAAGGGAGCTGTAAAAGAGCATCATGCGCCCAAAGTATTGACCCGGTGCATCGCCGTACCGTGTCAGAAAGGTCGCGGTGATGGCATCCATAGCGCCGCGAAAAAATCTTTCGATGCCGTACTTTGATTGGCCATGTTTGCGCGGATGATGCCGCACCGGAATTTCCGTTACTTTATAGCCTAAATTCGCGGCAAAGACCGGGATCAGCCGGTGCATATCACTCCACAGCGGTAACTGCTCCGCCACTTCCTGCCGAATCGCCTTGAAGCCGCTGTTGATGTCGTGAAGAGGAAGTTTAAAGGTATATGAAATCCAGCCATTGTAGAGGCGAGACGGGATCCGTTTATGCCAAGGATCATAGCGTTTCTTTTTCCAACCGCATACGACATCATAACCCTCATTAATCTTTGCCAGAAGGGCAGGTATTTCTTTGGGATCATCTTGCAGATCCGCATCCATGGTGATAATGACATCACCTTTCGCAAGCGAAAATCCCGCTGCCAAAGCATTGGTCTTTCCAAAATTGCGTCGCAGCCGAATGATGTCCACCATGTCATGTTGCTTGCGCAGGTCGCACAGGATTTCCCAAGACCGATCTGTGCTTCCGTCGTCAATGAACAGTACACGGTAAGGGTGTTCCCCGACATTCTCCATAATCCCTTGCTGCAATAAGACAAGGGTCGCTTCTTCATTATAAACGGGAATAACAAATGTAATGTTTTGGATCATCTGCTTATTGTATTCTAGAATTTTCGTCGGACTCCCACATGTCACAATTCTTGTCCATGACACATTTTAACCGGAAAGAATATTCATTTAACTGAGCGATGGCAGCGGGGCCTATATTCAGATTCGCCGCTTTCAAATTAGCCAACAATTGTTGTGTTTTACGGGCGCCGATAATCACCGAACTAATGCCCGGCTGCGCCATTACCCAGCATAAACTGACCACAGACATGGGGATATTAATAGCTTCAGAAAAGTCCATTATTTCGTCTAGCGTATCTTGGAGAATACTTTCATGGCCTCCCTCTCCGTGGCGCGTGCCATCCCGTAATGCAGAAAAATGGCGCGTTCTCCGTCGCAGCATGGGGATATCATCGAGATCCTTATAGCGGCCTGACAACAAGCCTTGCATGAGGGGCATATAGACCAATACGCCTAAATTATGGCGGCGGCAGGCAGGAATCATTTCGTATTCGGGCGCGCGGAAAAGAATGTTGTAGCCGATTTGGTTGGAGACGGCTGATCCGTTTTTCATCCAATTCTTCAGGTTCTTCGGGCCAAAATTGGAGACACCGATCTCACGAATTTTACCTTCCTGTTGCAGCTTTTCTAAGACAGGAATAATCTCTTCGTAGGGCGCTGCCGTGAAAGGCCAATGCACTTGGTACAAGTCCATGTGGTCAACGCCTAATCTGCGCAGGCTGTTTTCACAGGCAGTCCGCAGTTTGTCCGGCGTGCAGCTGTCGGTCGATGCTTTTGATGCGATATAGACTTTATCGCGCCGACCACGGAGCGCTTTGCCCAAAATTTCTTCCGACTGGCCGTCGCCGTATATTTCAGCCGTATCGAAAAGATTGATACCGGCATCTATGGCAGCGCCGACAACGCCGTCAACGTCAGTTTCGTTGTCATCGCCCCAAAACTCGGGGTCGCCGATCTGCCAAGCGCCAAAAGAAATAATGGATACTTTAAGCGCGCTTTTACCTAGTGTCTTATAGTGCATAATTACTCCTAAGGTCGTATCAATTTCCTTCAAGGCAAGCAATTAAAGTTTCTGAACCGCTTGCTCGAAAGAAATATTATAGTATGACAGGCAGTCCTGTTTGAATAGACTCACTGGCGGCAAGGGTCACGCGCAAGGTCTTAAGCCCTTCCGCATAACTGCTGCGTATGCCCGTGCGTTTATTTTGTTTCAAGGCCTGAAGGAACAAGTCATTTTCAATTTCATATTTGTTCTTCGCACTGAAATGTTTGATGATTTTATAGTCTTCCCGTATTTGCAGCCGATCGTCGGAGAGGGTCAGGCTAAATTGGGGCGTATCAATTTTCATGGACAGACTGCCGGGATGATTTAAGATGCAGGTCGTAGATATAGAGGCTACGGCGCCCGTTTTCAATCTGAGATTGATCACGCTGCTTTCTTCCACATCAAAATCTTTTATTTTCGACAGGCAGCCACGGGTACCCATGGCGTGCACTTCTGACACGGGCCCGCAAAGATAAAGCAGCAAATCGATGATGTGTGAAGTTTCGTCCATGATCTGACCGCCGCCTTGATCTTTACGTTGAGACCATTTCGCTTCCGGCGGGTGGGTGTGCCAACTGCCCGTGATCAGAGAATTGACCTCTCGGGAAAGAAGGCGCTTCGCTTGTTGGGTCAGATCACAATACCGATAACAATAACCCACCTTCGCCAGTATCTTGGATTTTCGGATGGCGGCGCTGATGGTACGTGCTGTCTTAATATCCAGTGCAATGGGCATTTCGATAAACAAATGGATGCCCCGTGTTGCTGCTTCTAGTTCATAGGCGCCGTGCGCAACGGGGGGTACCGCAATATAGACTGCCTGCGGTTTGCCCGTATCGTACATGGAAAGGGCATCTTTAAAAACAGGGACGTTGAAACGTGCTCCGAAAGATTCTGCTTTTTCTTGATTGATATCAAAGCAGCCGACGAATTCCACATCGTTTCTTTGTGCAAGCAAATTACTATGGGTGGAGGCTATTGCGCCACAACCGATGAACCCGATTCTGACAGGTTTCATAGTCTCCTTCCTTTTCCCCGGTCATAAAAGATATTCGCTTTAGGTGCTGATATATTAAACATACGGGATACCGTGAGGGATATCAAGATCAATAGAACAGCGCCTTGCTGTTGCACATGATCTCCATGAGTCTATCATAACAAAAGCCGACACCGTAAAAAGTCCCCGTCACGAAGCTTCACTATTATTTAAGGAATGATCTTCACATGAAGATGCGTATAGGCGGCGTAACCGCTATCATTTTCCCGTTTCACCTTCACGATGTAGTCGCCCGGCTGCTCATAGTGGTGCTCCAGCATCGTGTAACCATCCGGTGCGTGGGGGTCGGGATTCTTGCCCGATTGAGTGTAAACGGGGGCGCTGCCATCACCAAAATCCCATATTTCTGATCCATCTTTAAATCCGAAAGCCCGCACGGAAAAGGTAATACGATCTCCGGCTTTCAGATTAAAGGTAGGCGTGTATGCAACATGGAGCGAAGGCATATATCTTTCAGGATTCTCAGGATTAAGGACGTGTACGATGGCAAAATCATAATCGACCGCCCCGCGGCTATCGGTAATTTTTAATAGCTCTTCAAATTTACCGGGCTGCAAATACTGGCGTTCCACTTTTTCTCCCACGGCCGTTTCACCATCGGTAAACTGCCACTCATAAGAGTTAATGGCATCTGCTGCAGTCCAGCTGTGCGATCCGTCTAGGGTTATGGTGTCGCCGGGCATGATCAAATGACGTTGACGGGCGCAGGCTAAAATTTCAGGTTGGTATTGATTTATATAGGCTTCTCGGATGAGTGCATGGGAAGGCAGCGTTCCCCAATCGCCGCTGGGTTGTCTGCATTTAATTTCAAAATGCAAATGAGACCAACCGCCGCTGGCGCCCTCTTTGCCGACTAGACCGAGAAAAGTTCCTTTTTTCACGTAGTCGCCTAATTGCACGCCTTCATCTATGTGGCTAAAATGGCTGTAGCGATAAAACCAGCCGCGCTCATCGTATAAATACAGCACATCAGCCCGTGACTTAATCGGCGTATCTTCCGTAAATCCCGACAAATTTTGACCCCGCGCAGAAACGACCAAGCAGTCGCAGGCTGCTAAAACACGGGTTTGTCCTTCCACTGCGCCCAAATCAATGCCCGCATGATAGTAAACCGTTTTTGAAATACGTGCGCCGCCATCAACGGGTTCATTATCAAACCACGTATGGGAACTATGCCAAAGCTGGTCGATAGGGTAAAGAAAGGAATCAGGCTCCATAAGGGGGCTGTCTTTCGGCCACAGCCGCAGACGAATCTCCTTTCGCAATCCCCAATAATCTTCTGCGGCGCCTTTGTTATACCCCTGCGTGATGGGCGCGTCCACCAATACCCCGTCTACCTCTACGGGTCGGTTATAAAGTCCGGCCGTCAAGGTTGTTTCGTCTTCTCCAACGCGCAGGGTCACGTCAGCGCGACGCACGGCATCGCGGATAGGATCGCGAGTTTCATCCAATCCAAGTACCGCCAGATCGACTGTACTGCCGTCTTGCAAGGGAAGGGAAAGTTCCTCGCCTACATCAAGATCAACCAGCGTAAAAAGCGGGGACAGCGAAGGATAGGGGAAGCGCACCGCCAGATTGGGGCTTTCCCATTGGATCCGTGCGCAAAATAAGGCTCCCGTAGCGCCGCGCGTGCGCATCTCATCATTCCAGATGCCTTCATTGACGGTGACCCACGACTCGCGCTCTGACACGTTGGCTGCGCCAAAATTACCTAAGGTAGCGCCACGCTCCGGAATCAAAACACGCTCCGATGCCCGTAAGACACATAGATTATCCGTATCAACTTGGGCAATGAACAAGGGCGCGCGGTGGCGCATAATGTGGTCGTTGTCGGCGCCACGGCGTGTATAGACTAAAAATAGAGCGTCGGAATGGGTCACCCAATGCTGCTGCGTGTTATAGGAACCCAATTCTTGACCGTCATCAAAAAGCCACGGAGTAATAGGGTCAAAATGTATCCCGTCTGTGCCGGACGTGACGTAGCCTCCGTTATCATTACGCAAGGTCAAATAGAAGCGATCATCAAGGCGGGCAAGGGAAGGTTCACATAATCCGCGCCCCCCTTCAAAGGTCATTTCCGTGCCATGCTCAAGGTAGGTGAGTTCTTCGCCGTCAAAGGCGCAGCGTGCCACCGTAACCGAATAATCCTTTTGTCCGTCAGTCCCATAATACAGGGGCAGCAAGAGATTGCCATTGGGCTCAATCAGCCATTGGGCGCAGGCGTTACGGGAAAAATGGAACTTGGGCTCATCCGGCATCTCAAGGACTTTCCAGCCGGTCCAGGTATCGGTCTTCGGATCGTACAGGGCATAGGCGGTTTGATCGGAACGTGCTTCATCTTCATAAAGACTGCCGTCGGGCCGATAATAAAGTTGAGCGCCAATGGCGAGCACCTTTCCGGTTATAGGATGGTAGCCCGGCGTTACATCACACACAGCGCGAATGGTGCCGCCCGGTCCATCCCGCCATACCAGTTCGGGGATTTCGGTAGGACCTGTCCACGTTTTTCCAAGATCATCTGTGCGCATGCTATACAAGCCCGAGTAGAAATCGGAGACCTGCAAATGTTTTTGTACAGTCATAAGGATGGCAGGCTGTCCATCCCGCCCGCCTTGTGGAATAGCGGTGACGCGTGGATGAAACCATAAGAACTCACCATCATCATGTTCAACAGCAGTATCCAATTGAATGGTATATGCCGGCGCTTCCTGCGCCTCTGCAAAAGTAATTTGAAAAAGAAATGATACGGCAGCAATCAGCACAAAGGCATTAACGGTTATTCTTGTACGATTCATTGAAATGACCTTTCTTTAGGCGTGAGCATTCTCAGAAGCCCTTCCCGTTTACAGGTATTTTTGTAATTTTGTGGTGCCTTCGGTATTATAGCCTCTTAAGCCCATGAAACACAGCCGCTGTTTGGGGACGCTTTAAAAATGGTTGCGGCTGCGTTCCCAAGCCCGATTGATATTGAAGGAAAGAATGCTATATCCATGACGATCCGAGCAATTACTTTTGATTTTTGGTTAACCTTGTTCAGAGACCTTAACGGTGAAAAACGGCATGATTTACGGATGGCAGCACTAAGAGAGGCCATTCCGATCAGTGAAGAAGAGGCGGACAAAACACTGCGGGAGGTCATGGACCATTTCATGCGTCAGCATATTGAAACACAAAATACGCTCACGCCCATGGACGCGGTGCAAATGGCCTGTGCGAAACATCAAACTTCGTTGAGTTCCTCTGAGGCGGCCAAAATGGCAGCAGCTTTTGCAGACGCTATTTTGCTGCATCCGCCGGAGCCCATTGAAGATGCTCTTGAAGCGGTGACGGCAGCGGCAGAGAAAGTACCGGTCGCCATCATATCGGATACGGGTATTAGTCCGGGCAAAAACTTAAGCATTTTACTGGAGCGGCAAGGCTTTCTTCCGCTGTTTCAATCGTTGGCTTTTTCCGATGAAATCGGCGCGGCAAAACCGCAGCGCATTATGTTTGAAACGACCGCGCAGCGCTTGGGCGTGAGAATTGATGAGCTTTTACATATAGGCGATTTAGAGCCCACCGATATCGTGGGCGCACAACAGGTGAACAGTAAAGCCGCTTTGTTTACCGCTGTCAATGATCGATTTGCTGAGGGGACCAAAGCGGATTATATTTTTCCGTCTTGGCGCCATTTTCTCGAACTCCTGCCCGACCTTATTTAAATACCGCCGTGCGTGCCGTCGTCAATGATTGCCCCCGGTTCGACCTGAGTGGAAGAGGTATTCTTGTCTATGAGCTCAACGAAGCATAGCTGTCCCTTAACACAGGCTTCTTAAATGCCCGTGCAACTTCACCCGACTGACTGCTTTAAACTGTGAAAATCGGATAGGATACCGTGTAAAAAAGGAGTATCCCAACCCTAAGGTCATGATATACTCATACCCTTAGTACAGGCGATTTTTCGAAGTGAAGCGTGCTGATTGATGATTTTGCTAAAAAAACAGGAACAAAAATTAGGGAAAGTAAATATCAACACCATGATGATAGACAACCCTGAAAAAAGAATACTTTCTTATGTTGCTGCGCCTAGGACAAAGAACAGCAAATCTGAAAGAAAAAATATTTCTAAAACAGTGTTTTGCTTCCTTCGTCGAAAAGTTTTCGCAACTACGCTTTTATCAGCTGCCGTACTTATCCTTTTGCGGGCTTCTGTTGCTTATGCTGCTGAAGATCCCACGAAACCGGATTTTGAAATTCCCAAGACCCATATTGAAGTGCGCGTGCTGCCCGATCCGAAAAGTGTGGAACAAGATCCCGTACCCAAGGCGCTGTCTCAAAGTGAAGAAGAGAAGCGAGACACGGTTCCTACTTTAGACTCTCTCCATCTCGAAATGCAGACCCTGCGCGATGAATTGCGTCTCTTACAATCAACGCTTGATTTGCTGATCAATCAAATTATGGAAGATCAACGCAAAGAAAATGAATTTCTCCGACAAGAGATCTGGCGTTTAAATCAACAACGAGAAGAATGCGGATTACCCGATCAAACGCGAATACCACGGCCCGGTATTGGGATTATTCGGGAAGTTTTAGACGGGCAAGATTTCTACGGTCAAGAAGATGAATTTGACGAACAAAAGCCGCTGATTGATTTTTCTCAAGGAGCAATACTGCTTCCCGAGGATTATAGCGATTCCGAAAAAGAAGAAGAAGAAGAGGTTCCGGGAAGCGGCAAAGCCAGTTCCTATACCATCCTCCAAGAATGGGGCCGTGACCCCGATATGGTCGCTGAAATAGGAGAGGGCGCCGCATCGTTAAAAGGGATGGTAGGTGTTGTGCCTGCCGGGAGTCCCCGCGCCGATGTGGAACAGCTCGGCCGTGAATTAAGAAAACAGTATGACGAATATGATAACATCAATATAGAATTATTCGATGATGAAGAGGCTGCCCAACACTATGCACAAACACAGGTGGGCGATTCCGCGCACCGTGTTTTGAGCATTTCTAAACATGCAACCTCCGGGCGCGACATTATCCTATACATAAAAAAGGGGGAAGCCCAAGAGGTTGCGCCCTAGGCTGAAAAGACGCTTAGCCAAGAACTTTTTGGCCTCAATGGATCGGGCAGCATTCCCCACGTTTACCTGTAAAACTACCCATAAAACCTAGGTTACAAAATAAGGAGAAGAATGATGAAAGATGCACTTGAAGTCTTACGTACCCGCAGAACTGTCCGCGAATATGACACAAGCCAAGGGATCGATAAAGAGGTCTGGGAAACCATTATTGATTGTGGTCGGCTCGCTTGCACCGCACGCAATGATCAACCCTGGGAATTTGTGGTCATTACCGATTCTAAAACGCGGCAACAAATCGCCGATTTGACAGAACACGGAAAACATATAGCCGATGCCGCCGCTTGCGTTGCTGTATTTTGTACGCGTACCGATTATTATGTTGAAGACGGCGCGGCAGCCACACAAAACATGTTGAATGCGGCGTGGGCATTGGGTGTTGCAGGCTGTTGGGTAGACGGCGATAAAAAAGACTACGCTCCGGCAGTTGCTAAAATGCTGGGCGCTCCGGAAGACAAGAAACTTTTTAGCTTGGTTGCTTTAGGGCGACCTGCCGCTATCCCTGAAACGGAAAAACGCCCCTTAAATGAGGTGCTGCACTGGGAAAAATTTTAATCCTGCCACCTCCAAGGCCCCGTGCCTTGTTCGAGGGTTAAGAAGCGTTTTTTCCAAGGCAGCCCACATCCAAATCCGCCGAGTGCACCGCCGGCGGCAACAACGCGATGGCAAGGAATTAACAAGAGTATCGGATTTGCGCCCATGGCTGTGCCAATTGCACGGGCAGCCTTGGGCGAACCAATCTCTTCGGCTAAAGCGCCGTAGCTGCGGATTTGTCCGTAGCCGATTCTTTGTGCGGCGCGCCATGCCCGTTGCTGAAACGCCGTACCTTTCCGTAAATCGAGGGGGAAGGCGGATAAATCGATAGCCTTGCCGGCGAAGTAGTCGGTGAGCATTTTTGTCAATCGCCGTTGCTGAGCGCCGTCCGAGATTGCCGTAAGCGGCAGGGCAGGAGGCTGTGCATCTGCCGCATAAAGGGTCAGTCTTTGCAATCCTTGACCGGAGAGGTAACCGCACAGGGCGCCGCCGGCGAAATCAAAACGAAAGTTAATGTCTTGATCTGTCACGTGATTCTCCGCAATGCAGTGAGAGGAAACTAAGCAAGTGGGCCTATAAGCCGGGTTCTGTCCGGAGCGTCGAAACGCTCCTGAACGGTCATTCATCTAGGACCAACGTCACCGCAGGTCTCAAGCATCCTACCCGGAACCGGCGTGGGCAACGCCATTGGTTCCCTATTTGGATTTGCTCCGGACGGGGTTTAGCGAGCCGTTGCGTCACCGCAAACGCTGGTGCGCTCTTACCGCACCTTTTCACCGTTACCTGCCGAAACAGGCTGTGTATTTTCTGTGCCACTTTCCGTCGGATCACTCCGCCTTCGTGTTACGAAGCGTCCTGCCCTGTGGAGCCCGGACTTTCCTCGATACGGATAAAACCGCACCGCGACCGTTCAGCCCACTTGCATCATCAGTATAAGCCCCCATCCCGGGTTATTTCCACAAAGAGACCAAAAAAATATTTCGCCGTGTCTGGAACGCGAATAGAAATCTCCTTCCTAACTTTGAAATAATTAAAGAGTTGGGATACACTGTTATTTCCTTCCAAGCACTTTTGTTAAGTGTGCCCTATTTTATTTTCAACAAGAAAAAGGACGTGATTATGAATCGTTTTGTTGTGGTAGGTATGATCCTGTTATTTTCTGTATCTTTCGCCCCTGTTGATCTTCTTGCACAAGAAGGACCCACTTATGCAGAACGTCTTGGTTTTCCTGCTGATGCTCGTGTCGTGATTTTTCACAATGACGATGTCGGGCTTTGTCACGAGGCGAATGAAGCCAGTATGCGCGGCGTACAGGAAGGACTGATCACGTCGTGGAGTGTCATGTTCCCTTGCGCATGGGTTCCGGAGATCCGTGACTTTCTGAAAGAACATCCGGAGACCTGTTCCGGTGTGCATCTTACGCTCACTTCAGAATGGGATAAATACCGGTGGCGGCCCATTTCTTGTGTAGAAAGCTATCCCGGACTTGCGGATCCCGACGGCTATCTTTGGGACAATGTGCGCCTAGTCGCGGAGCACGCAACTGCCGACGAAATCGAGGCAGAGATTCGCGCGCAGATCGCAACGGCAGAAAAATTAGGTATGCCCATTACCCACTTGGACACCCACATGGGCACGGTCTTCGCCACCGATGAATATCTAATGCGCTATGTGTCCGTAGGTATTGAAAAACAAATTCCCGTACTCTTGCCCGGCGGTCACATGAGCTTGTTGTGCAAGGAAGACCCCGATATGAAGGAGAAAGTGGATGTCATTCGTGTGATCGCGGCATCGCTCTGGGAATCGGGCTTGCCCGTTATCGATGATGTTCACACCGACTCGTATGGGTGGAAGGATGCTGATAAGAGCGATAAATTTGTCGCATTGTTGCCCGATTTAAAACCGGGGATCACACAGGTGATTATTCATGCCACCGTGCCTTCCGACAATTTCGCGCAAATATCCGATTCGAACATAAAGCGGGGCGGTGACTACCACGCCATGATGAGTCCAAAATTAAAAGAAGCCATCGAAAAAGAAGGCATTATATTGACTTCTTGGCGTGAGTTGATCGAGCGCAGAAAAGCAGTGAAATAAGCCGTCCGCCCAAGAAGCGGCTTCTAAATTATTCCATTAATGCCGTGATATGCGCCGTCGCACTTTCAGCCAAAGCATCGAGATTATAGCCTCCTTCGAGAAAGGAAATTATCCGACCGTCGGCAAGGGGTTTCACCATCCGTGTGATCGTACCAAAATCTTCCGATTCAAGTAATTGGTTCGCCAAAGGATCCATACGATGGGCATCGAAACCCGCCGACAGGAGGAGGAAATTCGGAGCAAAGGCGGTGAGCTGCGGTAAGGCAACTTCTTTAATAGTATCCAGCCATTGGTCTGACGTGCCGCCGGGCGGCATCTGGATGTTTAGGTTCGTATCATTCTTGCCCCGTTCATAAGGGTAACCGCTGCCCGGAAATAAAGGATACTCGTGGATGCTGATGAATAGCACCGAATCGTCCTCGTAAAAGGCGTTTTGCGTTCCGTTCCCATGATGAACATCAAAGTCAAGGATGGCGAGTTTTTTCGCGTGTCCTTTTTCTTTGAGCCACCGTGCTGTGATAGCGATATTATTGAATAGACAAAAGCCCATGGCGCCTTCGTACTCGGCATGATGTCCGGGCGGACGCATGATCACGAAAGCATTATCAATCTGACCATCAAGCACGGCTTCCGCCGCGGTAATGCCTGCGCCCGCAGCGAGGAGTGCCGCATCCCAGGAATCGGGGCCCATCACCGTATCGGGATCGTCATAGGGAATGCCATTAAGGCAGGATGCCTGAATCGCTTCCAAGTGGTGCTTGGAATGGTTTCGCAGCAGATCCGCTTCTGTCGCTGCTTCCGGGCGCATAACGGGAACCGCTAAATGATTGGCTTCCACGGCACGCAAGATTGCCAAGGAGCGCAAGGGGGATTCCGGATGATGACTCCCGGTCAGGTGTTTTTCCGCTTCCTCACAATAGAATAAGGCAGTTTTTGCCATCGCGACCTCCAAACATCTCAATGGGTATTTTAGGGATCACTGTTGCAAGATACGGCTGTCCATTCGCCGCTGCAAAGAAGTCCATGCCGTGTGATCAAAATGTGGCTACAACGGTACCGGATTTAATAATCGCTTGGCAGGCGAGCCGCTGATCGTCGCTCAGATCCATATTTTCTTCTTCTTCCGTCTTGGGCTCCAGGTTTTCCATACCCTCAGTCACTGTAATGACACAGGTTCCGCAGATCCCTGCACGGCATACAAACATGACTCCCAAATCTTCACAAGCGTCCATAATGGATGTGCCATCCGGTACTTCTCGTGTTTCTCCGTCAATAATAATAGTCGCCATAACCGTCTCCTTAACTGAATTGTAAAATTCTAAAACGTATACAGGATAAATAGTAAGACAAGGGAATTTCAAGCAGACTTTGAAAAGACGAGGGCCGCTTTATTTTTTCCGCTTGAGAAAAAAAATAGAATAGGGGATTAAAGTGTTCAAATGTCACGGGTTTAGGAAGCAATAATTGTTTTCAAGGCTTGTATAAGCTGATCACATTCTTCATCAGTTCCGACGGTAATGCGCAAGGCATTATCCAGCCGAGGCTGATTGAAGTAGCGCACCAAAATATGATGATTGCGTAAAGTTTCAAACAAGACAGCGGCTGAGGGTGTTCCATCCCATCGTGCCAATAAAAAATTACTCTTTGATTCAGGTACAGAGAAACCCAGATCAAGAAGCTGGCGGCGCAGTTGCGTGCGGCTTTTTCGGATTTGTTCGCTGCGCATCTCCATATACGCATTATCTTGTATGGCCGCCAATGCTGCTTTTTGGCTAAGATAATTCATGTTATAGGAGTCTTTAATTTTTATAAACTCATTGATGAGTGCTGGCTGTGCAACAGCGACTCCTATACGCAATCCTGCCAGGGCATAGGATTTGGAAAAGGTACGCGTAACGATGACATTATCATATTGTAGGGGTAAGTCCATGCAATTATCATCGGCAAAATCCACATAGGCTTCATCAATGAGAACGATGCCTTTAAAGGATTTGCAAAAGTTTTCTATCTCTTCTTTGGGATAGGCGATTCCTGTCGGCGCGTTAGGCCGCGTGAGAAAACACAGAGTCCCTTGTTCATTAAAAAAATCAGGAGACAGTTGAAAGTCATCATCCAAAGGAATTGCGCGCAAGGAGCAGCCATGAAGTTGACAGAGTACGTCATAAAGCGTATAGGTCGGATACACGGTGATAAGCTTATCTCCGGGATCAACAAAGGCGCGTATGGCGAGGGCAAGAATTTCATCCATCCCATTGCCGGCGATAATCCATTCTTCGCCGGGAACGCCATAGCGTTCTGCACAGGCGCGACGCAATGCACCTGCCACGGGATCGGGATACTTACGTAAATGTTCTGTTGATACCGATTGAAGGGCTTCGATGACTTTGGGTGACGGCGGATAGGGATTCTCGTTCGTGTTCAGCTTGATATAGATACCGTCGCGGGGCTGTTCTCCGGGGGTGTAGCCTTCCACATCCCTCAAAATATCTCGTCCGAATTTACTCATTGCCGTACATCTCTGATCCGTACAGTTACAGATTCTGCGTGTGCCTCAAGCCCTTCAAGGGTTGCCAGTTCTTCAATGTCGTGGGCATCGCGCATCAGTCTCTTTTTGGAATACTGCATAATGTTGGTTACTTTACGAAAGTCTTCGGCCGATAGGGGAGAGGCGTAGCGCGCACGACGCATGGTGGGCAGGATATGGTTGGGGCCTGCATAATAATCGCCTACCGCCACGGGCGTCATGGCGCCAAGCATGATGGCGCCGGCATTCACGATTTTAGCTGCTTCACGGGGCGCATATTCTGTTTGAACACTCAAATGTTCCGGTGCCGTGAGATTGGTCAGCTCAATAGCGGTATCCATATCCGGCGTTACAACGACAGCGCCAAAATCGTTCAATGATTTCTCGATAATGGCGGCACGGGATTGAACTGCCATCCGTTCTTTGACACGTTCAATGACGGCTTCCGCTAAGGCTTTTGAGGGCGTAAATAAAAGGCACAACGCTTCTTCGTCGTGTTCGGCCTGCGCCAATAACTCAGCAGCAACATGATTGGGGTTTGCTGTTTTGTCGGCCAGTACAACCACTTCAGAAGGGCCCGCTTCGCTGTCGATATCGACGGAACCGCGAACCAAAGCTTTTGCCATGGTCACATAGGCGTTGCCAGGGCCTGTGATCTTGACCACAGACGGAATCGTTTCTGTACCATAGGCCAAAGCGGCAACGGCTTGTACGCCGCCGACGCGAAATACACGGGTTGCTCCTGCTAAACGTGCGGCGGCAAGTACTGCCGGATGGATAGAGCCTTCATAAGAGGGCGGAGAAACCATCACGATCGTTTGTACCTGTGCGACACGGGCAGGCACGATATTCATCAGAACAGAGGAAGGGTAGAAGGCCTTACCTCCGGGCACATAAACACCGGCCGTCTCAATGGGCGTAACACGCTGCCCATACATGGAACCGTCAGGCAGCGACTGTTCCCAAGATTCCCGTAAATTCTTGGCGTGGAAGGCGCGAATATGTTCATGGGCGCGTTCAAGGATAGCAATGATCCGTTTGGGTACCGTTGCAACTGCTTCCTCTATTTCATCTTGGGTCAACTCTATTTGAGAGGTATCCAGTTTAATCCCATCAAAACGCTCGGTGTACTCCACCAAGGCGGCATCGCCCCGATTCCGCACATCCGCAATAATCGCTTCGATTGATTCTCGGCGCTCTTTTTTAGAGCTCGTATCGGTGCTGCGGTCAGCAGTGTCCAAAATAAACTGTTTTACTTCGGTTAAATTGGCTTCAGAGCTTATTTCAAAATATTTCATGGTTAATTCCTGTCCGTATGTCTTATTCTCGGACGCGTTGTATCGTTGCACCCAGCGCCGCCAGACGTTCTTCTATACGTTCGTAGCCACGGTCAATATGGTATACCCGTTGCACCTTCGTTTCTCCTTCGGGCGCAGAGAGTCCGGCGATGACCAAGGCGGCACTTGCGCGTAAATCACTTGCCATTACAGGGGCTCCTTTAAGAGCAGGGACACCTTGGATAATGGCGGTATTCCCGGCCAATTCAATGCTGGCGCCCATTCGGTTCAATTCCGAAGCTTGCATAAAACGGTTTTCAAAGACTGTTTCCTTGATGGTGCTGTTTCCCGGCGCACAGGCAAGCAGTGCCATCATTTGCGCTTGTAAATCGGTAGGAAATCCGGGGAAAGGGCGTGTGATTAAATCGACGGCATGAATGCCGTTGGGGGCTGCAACACGGATGTTATTATTGCTTGTTTCCACCGTGGCGCCTGACTCATGCAATTTCTCAAGAAATCCGGTCAAATGCTTTTCTTCGGCCTGTAATACCGTCACATCCCCGTGCGTTGCGGCGCCGGCAATCAGAAAGGTACCCGCTTCAATGCGATCGGGAATAACCGTATGTTCAACGCCCTTAAGTTCCTCAACGCCTGTAATGGTGATGGTGTCTGTGCCCATGCCTTGGATTTGCGCGCCCATGGCATTTAGAAAAAGAGCAAGATCTTCTATTTCCGGTTCCCGAGCAACGTTAATGAGACGGGTCGTACCTTTTGCTTTTGACGCTGCCATGATCAGCGTTTCTGTAGCGCCTACGCTCGGAAAGTCTAGGGCGTAGGTTGTGCCGTTCAGACGTCCCTCTGCCACCACATACCCTGCATCAAGGGTGATAGTTGCGCCCATAGCTTCAAGACCTTTGAGATGGATGTCAACGGGGCGCGTGCCGATGGCGCAGCCGCCCGGCAGTGATACACGCGCTTTGTTAAAACGCGCTAATAAGGGACCGAGGACAAAGAAAGAGGCGCGCATTTTGCGAACTAGATCATAAGGCGCATTAGGCGTGACAATAGGGGTTGTGTCTATCGTCATGTACCGCCCGGTAAATTCGATTGCTGTGCCCATATGGGTCAGCAGTTTGTCCATGGAAAAAATATCGTGCAGGCAGGGTACATTATGGAGAACACAGGGACTGTCAGCAAGGATGGAAGCCGCCATTAAAGGCAATGCGGCATTCTTTGCACCGCGCAGGTGTACTTGTCCGCATAATGCTTTACCACCTTGGATAAGAATTGAGTCCATGAGTCCTGACCTTAAAGGCTAAAGATTAAACAACAAAGCCCAAAGCGAAAAGCGCCTTGGGCTGAGAGTTTTACACATTGAATTATTCTGCGGAAGCTTCTTCATCCGGCGCGACATCTTCGTCTGCGGCTGCTTCTTCAGCGGGCGCTTCTTCCGCTGCCGCGTCTTCAGCAACGGCTTCTTCAGCAACGGCTTCCTCAGCGGGCGCTTCTTCCGCTGCCGCTTCTTCAGAAACGGCTTCCTCAGCGACTGCCTCTTCTCCCACCGATTCAGTTACCGCCGGCGCTTCTTCTTCCACCGCTTCGTCTTCGGAAGCAACGGCTTCGTCAGCGTCATCAGCTACAGCTGCAGCGGCTTCTTCCGTATCTCCGATCGTGACGGCATTCACGTCTTCCGTTGTTGCCGTTTCGCCGGCAGCGGCGTCGTCTTCGCCCCAAAGTTCTTCCATGGAAATGGTAGGAGTTGCTTCCACCAGTTCGGGAGCTGCTTCTTTGCCCACTTTACCGGAAAGAATAGACATGACCAATGCAAGAATCATGAAAATACCGGCAGATGCATAGGTGATCTTTTGAGGGAGACTCTTTGAGGAGCGGGGACCGAATATGGTATCAATACCACCACCCATACCAAAGGCTCCTGCTAATCCCTGCCCTTTACCTTTTTGCAACAGTACGATAATAATTAACCCGAAACAAGCGGGAATGTACAGCAAAAGAAAGAGCCACCACAGGGTGTTTAGACTGAAAATAATGTTTAACATACCCTCAAAATTCCTTTTTGTAGAAATGGTGCCGGTTACTTTCGGACAGCCCATTCATTGAGTGATCTTATAGACAGGCGTTGATAATTCCTGCGAAGCTTTCTGCTTGCAGCGCAGCGCCGCCAACGAGAAATCCGTCGATATTCGGACATGCGATCAGATCCCGTGCATTGTCGGGTTTGACACTGCCGCCGTATTGAATGCGTAGTGCTTGAGCCGCTTCAGGGCCAAAAGATTTGTTGATGAGACTACGAACAAAGACATGAGTTTCTTCCGCCTGTTCAGGAGTGGCTGTTTCGCCGGTGCCAATAGCCCAGACAGGTTCATAAGCGATAACCACACGCTCCAGGTCGGCAGCGGTTAAGCCTTTAAGTCCTTCGAGAACCTGACGTTCCAGAACTTTTTCCATGGAACCGCCTTTGCGTTCGTCTAAAGTCTCACCAATGCAAAACATAACATTAAGGTTGCTTGCCAAGGCAAATCGCAGTTTTTCATTTAAAAAACTATCCGATTCGCCCAGAATATGGCGCCGTTCACTATGGCCGATAATGGTCCAGGAGCATCCCACATCAATCAACATCTGCGGGGAGATTTCACCGGTAAAAGCGCCGCTTTCTTTGATGTACGCGTCCTGTGCTCCCAACTGTATCGTGGAGCCGGCAAGCGCTTTGCCAACGGCGTATAATGCCGTGTAGGTAGGACATACCGCCATATCAAGATCAGAGACCCGACCTACTTGGGCTTTCAGGACTTCCGCCAATGCGACTGCCTCTTCAACCATTTTATTCATCTTCCAATTGCCGGCAATAAAAACTTTACGTGCAGCCATACACTACCTCTTTTCAATTTTTGAATGATCTGGATACAAAGACATGCGAAGTGCTCTTTTGAAGGGTTTATGGGACTCCATAGGAGATAGACCCGGAAATTACGCACTCCTAGACACAAATCCTATCATAGATAGAAGAAATAATGCAAACCCTTATTGAGGCAGCTATTCGGGATTAGTTCAAATACCCAAGAGAGCGCATCATTTCCACGTCCTCTGTATTGAATTCTACTTCTGTAGCGTTGCCCTTAGGATGATGTGTATCCCACCGTTCCAGAAGTTCCTTCAGCTCGGAGGCGACATCCCTTTTCTTCGCGTAAAGATTGCTTCGCTCTTGTGGATCATCAGGCAAAAAGTAAAGCAACATCGGCCCTTGTTGGGGGTGTATAAGCTTCCAGTTGTCTCGGATGACCGCCTGAAATATTGCGCTCGTTTGGGATAGAATCTTTTTTGCGCCCGGAAGTTTCGGAACTGCGCCTCCATAAGTTTCCATAAACCGGGGGCGATCCGCAGGCGGCTGCGCTTCTATCAGATTCATACCCAAGGCATAATCCAAGGGATGGAGTCCCGCCAGTCCCAACAAGGTAGGGCCAACATCCATGGTGGTTACCGCCAGGGAACAGCGCCCCGGCTGAACCTGCTCGGAACAGATCATGAAAGGGACGTGGAGCCCTTCTTGATAGAGATGACGGCCATGACCCAAATATCCATGTTCATGCAGATTCTCGCCGTGATCAGCGACAAAGAGGATCCGGGTATCCTTGGGCAAGGCTGCCAACAATACGCCTATATGATGGTCTGTATAGGCGACTTCAGAGGCGTATTTGATGCGCGTTTGTGTCTTGCGATCCACTTGGCGCAGGCGTCGCTCGCCGGGATTGAATGTACTATGGAAATGGTAGGGGGCGTGGGGATCACTATAATGAATCCACGCGAAAAAAGCCTTGTCTTTAGGACGATTCTCCAGCGCTTCAAGGGCGATACGGGTGACCTCTTCCGCTTCCCGTTCCCCGTTGAAAATACCCCAGCGCCGTTGTTCCAAACGGTCTTCGTAAAAATCAAAGCCGCGATTTAATCCTGATAACCGCGCCCGTAAAGTCCAGTTGCTTTGCACGGCAAAAGTGTAGTAGCCCGCTTTTTTGAAGGTTTCTGTGATGAGCGGCACCTTATCATCGACCCGCATACCATTGCGGATCACACCGGTCATTCGCGGATAGCGAGAGCTCAGCATAGCTGTAAAGGAGGGGGCAGTCAGCGGCATTTCACAGCAGGCATTTTCGAAGAGAAGCGCCTGTTTCGCCAAGGCGTCAATATGGGGCGACGTATTCCATTCACAGCCGTAACAGCCCAAAAAATCGGCACGTAAGGTGTCCACTGACAGCAGGAGTACATTAGGTTGAGCAACAGCGCTCACCGCGGCGAAAACAAAGAGACTAACAAAAAAAAATACATTATGATTGGGGCGGATATTCAATTTTAATTTGAAGTACCTGTTGCAGAGGAATTACACGGCTGTGTTCATCACGAATGGAAATGGGGGCTCCGTGATCGTCGAAGGCGGTGAATTCCAGACGAAATTCTCCGGGCGGGGCTTGGAAAGGTACGTCAACGCGCATGGACCAGACATTATCACCGGCTTTTTCATCGGGTGTTTGCCCGTCATCGCGGAGACGAAAGGTCAAACGCGGATCTTCCAGAACAATACCTTCAATGCGATGCACGATTTTGTGACGATCTTTCACCGTCAACGTAATCACTGCAGATTCCCCCGGGCTCAATAAAGAAGGCTCAATAGAGGCTCGGGTGATTTGGGGTTGTTTTGCCAAGGTGTTACATCCGGTAACAGTAACGGCCATCAACAGAAAAAACATCAAATAAACAAGTGGATTACGCATGGTTTTACCTTTTAGAGAAGCATCGTTCCTATTGTCTTCGATAGATCCTCAATACACCTTTTCAAAGGGATTTTTGGGTCGGGGGCACAGGGCAGTCCTAAAGACAAAAAACACTATGAATTACCCGAATCATTGTAATAAGAGTAATTGATTTTTACGTAACAAATCAAACTTGACCCTCAATCTTGGTTTTATGGGCTGCCATTCAAAGTCCGGCAGCACTGTAGTAGACGCCATCGGCATGAGGGATTTCTTCTATAAGCCCACGATCCACAAGGTGCTGCAAGAGTTTCGTTAGTTCGAGGGGATGAATGCCCAAAGCGGCGGCAATTTCACGGGGTGGGCAGGGTCGCCGTTTTATCATGTTCAATACGGAAAGTTCGTCCGCCTCCGAGTCGGGCTGCTCGTCGCCGGAATGGAAAGGCGCGATAACTTCTGCCCTAGGCTCAAATAATTTGGCGAACGCATGTAATTGCTTAAACGGAACTGCTTTCGCCGAGGACTGGGCAGGGGGGCGTGCAATGGTATTCAACTGAATGCGGTCAGGTCGAATCCTCCGCGCGATTGCTGCTATTTCACGAAGCTGTTCTTCTGCCGTGTTTACGCCATTGATAAGCATCACCTCGAGCCAGATGGTATTGATAAAACTTTCGCGGAAAACAATCAATCCGTCAACCATCTGATCAAAACTGATGCTCGGCGCCGGCCGATCAATTTTTTCAAAAAGAGCTGCATTGCCTGCGTCAAGCGAGGGCAGGACCAAATCAGCATGTTGTAAGGCAGCACGTACTTTTGCATCCCAAAGAAGCGAACCATTCGTAATGACGGCAACCGGGATAGAGGAGAGGGCTTTTATGGCATCTATAATTTGACCGATCCCTGTGTGGAGGGTAGGTTCTCCGGAGGCAGAGACGGTGATGAAATCCTGCGCAGGATGCGTTTCCAAAAAGTCTTTCATTTCCTGTACGAGTGCCTCCACAGGCACATAATTTTTCCGTTCACTTGTTTTTAGGGTCGTTCTGCCCTGTTCACAATACACACAATCGTAGGTGCACGTTTTAAAAGGCATAATATCCAGTCCGAGGGATCTGCCCAAGCGACGGGATAATACGGGGCCAAAAATATAACGATAGCTTTTGGGTGGGCTCATGATTGCTCCATGATGGGCTGCGTAAAAAATCTGAACAGTCCAATTGTTTTAAGGTACCAGAACCGCCGCCGAGATGACCGTTGTCCAGCGTCCATCTTTGTCGCCCAGGGCGGCTTTGGTGATATTGGTTGTACGAATGATTTTGCCGCTAATGCTCCAAATGTCTCGTTTCTCATCCCAGCTTTTGTCCGGGTCAAATTCCAGGCCCAAAACCGTTGCGAGCATTTCCGCGGCAAGGTCTTCTGCATAATCGCCGGCTTTGTCGCCTGTTTCCCCGCAGCTATGGTGTTCAGAGAGATATCCGAATTGCTTTGGATCACGAGGCACTGCGACGCCTATGGAAGCGGCAATCAAACGGCGCGGTTCATTGGTCGCTGATTCGCTTAGTACGACATGCGTAATTTGTCCTGCTTTCATTTCCGCCAGACCCTTTTCCGGTTTGACCAATTTGCAGCCCGGCGGAAAAATACTGGAGACGCGAACCAGATTGAATTGGGCGATGCCGCAATCACGCAATGCCAGTTCGAAACTGGAAAGGCGTTCCCGATGACGTCCAACACCATGGGTTAAAAAAATGCGGGTGGGTACGTACATGGCTTATCTCCTTAGGGAAAAAGTGGAGAACCAATCTATTCCTGAATCTGCTTAAAAACCGCTAACTTAAATCATTGTAAAACATTTTTTCTCTTCAAACAATAAACGCAAAAATAAAAGATTGTTTTTGCATCCTCTTTTGTGTGTTCTACAATTTTCAGAAAAACAGCGATTTACTTTTGGTGAAACATATGGAATTTTGAAAGAGTCAAAACAATAGCAAGCTTGTATGTTTTTAGATTCTGTTTTCCTAAAAGATCACGAATCGGAATCAGTGGAATTTATAAAAGTAAAGCGCATGACGTATTTCATCGCAGCTCATGGAACAGATTAATCTTGATTGGAAGGAAGCATCATGATTTACAGGAAAAAGGGATTTACGCTCATTGAGTTGCTGGTGGTAATAGCAATCATCAGTATATTAGCCTCCATCTTATTGCCGGCTCTTTCCCGTGCCCGTGAAGCGGCTCGCAGGAAAAGTTGTCAAAATAATTTAAAACAATGGGGCATTATTTTTAAGCTCTATGCCGACGAATCAAAAGGGCATAAATATCCGCCCATGCAATTCCGCGCCCATTCCAATTTTTCCGCGGACATTGCCATCGGACCCATGGTCAGTTCTATTTATCCCGACTATTTCAACGATCCTGCCATCGCTGTTTGTCCTTCTGATGCTACCAGTTCCGTAGACGATTTTAAAGATGAAAATGGCGACTGGAATATTTATGACAAACCCGATCGGATCGACACGAGTTATGCGTATCTGGGCTTTTTGCTGGATAAATGCGGAGATAACATGCCGCCTGAAGCGTTTATTGCACTCAATGATCTCATGGGAATGATCCCGCAAGTGTCCAACCGTTTTATCTTGGATGATCCCCATGCTACCGGTCCCTACCAGTTCGTTTCTTTGTTATTGTCCACGGTTCAAGAAGTCTTGACCCGCCGCCTGGCCGGGGAAGATCCCTATGTTGCTTCTTTTCAAGTGGTCGATACGGATAAAGAAGTTGATTCTCTTTCCACTTCAAGCGGGTTGATGCCCATGGGCAACGGCGGCAGTAAAACGATTTATAGATTAAGTGAAGGAATCGAGCGATTTTTAATTACCGATATTAACAATCCGCAAAGCGGGGCTATCGCGCAAAGTCATGTATGGGTCATGTTTGACGCCCTGTCCACCAATGTGCGCTATTTCAACCATGTTCCCGGCGGCTGCAATGTCCTGTATATGGATGGTCATGTTGATTTCCTTTTGTACCCTTCCCGTGAAGCGCCGGTGAATAAGGGAATGGCGTTGTTCTTGGGTACTATGCTGGATCGCAGTCGGGGTTAATATGCCGAAGAATGAGGAGAACAGTATCATGCTTAAGTATAAGCTCTTTGCGGGAGCGATGATTTTGCTCTTGGTTATGGTCTTGGTCGGTTGCGGTCCGTCAGAAGAGGAACGCAAAGCCATGCAAACCTTCAATGACCTCGATGAATTAATCGCTCACGGCGGTTATGTCAAAAAGTTTGAGCGTTTTGAATCACGGCCGGATAAAGTGTTTGTTATTGAGGCGGAAATCGTTGATGCCGACGATGTGCCCTTGGGCCTCTTGCGTTCGGAGCGTGTCGAAGGTTTCGGCACTGCCCGGCCTCGCATTCAATGGTATAAAACACCCGGCGTACGTGAAGAATGGACTCCGCCGCGACGCGGCAACAGGCGCGGTCCCCGGGGCGAAGGCGGCCCGCCGAGACGAGAAGGTCAACGGGGAAGACGCGACGGCGCGGCGCCGAGAGAGGGCGAATCCTAAGCATACACAGGAATCGCTTATAAAAAACGTGCCTTTTCAGGGTTCATATAGTCGAAGAGGGTCATCCCTAATTGGCGCATCAACGTATCCAGACGCACGATGGGCAATCCGAGCACATTGAGATAGCATCCTTCGTAGCGTGAGACCAGCAGACTGCCGGGACCATCCACTGTATACGCGCCGGCACGATCCAGGGGGGAGACTGCCTTCACAAAATGCTCAATCTCCGCCTCGTTCAAAAGCCGAAAACTAACAGCCGTTGTTTCAGAACCTTGTACTTCCTGCCCTGTCGCAGTATCACAAAGTGCGACGCCCGTAATTACCTCGTGAGTTTTTCCCGACAACAGGCTTAGCATGCGCCGTGCATCGTCTAAATCTACAGGCTTAGACAATACTTCATTGCCTAAAAAAACGAGGGTGTCAGCAGCAATGACAAGGGTATCTGCTGCTGCTGTAGACGCCACTGCCGCACATTTACGTTTGGCATTTGTTTTGACAATGTCCTCGGGACATTCACCCACGTCGTTTTCATCTATCATGGGAACTTGAACCTGATAAGATAGGCCAAGATCGTCTAGGAGCGCACGACGTCGGGGAGAGCCCGAAGCGAGGATAAGGGACTTCATAATAGTGATCCGTATTGAGGCTTTGTAACTTTTCCGTGTATCATATGTATTGTAATCAAAATATAGCTTTCTGCCTTTGAATAAAATTACAATCTCCGAGGAGTTTAAAAAAATGAAACACATTAAAACAACTACGCTACGTTCTGCTCACCCCAAACAGGCGATGAGCACTTCAACCATTTTGACCATCGTCGGTTCCGTGTTTACCGGTATCGGTTCAATCTTGCTGGCTGTCAGTGCTTCTATCGATCCCAAAGTGTTTGAAGATTAAGCGACCCCCCTATTGGTCCGTATCGATCGCTTTGGGGCTAATCATTTCTTCGGGGCGGACGAGTCTGTCAAATTCTTCCCCACCCAATAAACCCAAAGTCACTGCGGCGTCACGCAAACTTATGTTTTCCTCATAGGCGTGTCTGGCGATGGCGGCTGCCTTATCATATCCCAATACACGGTTCAGTGCAGTGACCAGCATGAGCGAGCTGTCCAGATGTTTTTGAATACGCTCTTTGTTGGGTTCTATGCCATCGACACAGCGTATCCGAAGCGATTCCATGGCATCGGCAAGTAAGGTAATGGACTGCAATACGTTGTAAATGAGCACCGGCTTATAGACGTTTAATTCAAGGTTGCCTGATGCGCCGGCAATGGTGACCGTCACATCGTTGCCCATGACTTGCGCCGCCGCCATGGTAAGTGCCTCGCATTGGGTAGGATTAACTTTGCCCGGCATGATCGAGGAGCCCGGTTCATTTTCCGGCAAACACAGTTCACCAATACCGCAGCGCGGACCGCTGGCAAGCCACTGAATGTCATTGGCGATTTTCAAGAGCGACACGGCTGTGGTTTTTAACGCGCCGTGTATCGTGACCAAGGCATCATGGGCGGCAAGGGCTTCAAACTTGTTGGGGGCAGGTATCAAGGGTAAAGCCAGTTCCTCAGCAAGTACTTCAGCCATGCGCTGATCGAAACCTAAAGGTGCGTTTAATCCCGTTCCCACCGCGGTGCCGCCAATGGCAAGTTCGAATAAGGCGGGCAAACATGCCTTGCAACGCTCCCAATTGTTGGTCATTTGCTGTGCATATCCCGAAAATTCTTGACCCAAGGTCAATGGGGTTGCATCCATCAGGTGGGTTCGCCCGATTTTTATAATCTTCTCAAATTCTTGGGCTTTTCCACGCAGGCTTTGACCCAGCAAGTCTAGCTGCGGGATGAATCTGTCCACCAACTGTTTGGCCGCAGCAAGGTGCATGGCTGTCGGGAAAACATCATTCGATGATTGGCTCATGTTTACATGGTCGTTGGGATGAACCGGTGTTTTACTCCCGAGCTCGCCGCCCAGCAATTCGATGGCACGGTTCGCGATGACCTCGTTTACGTTCATATTCGATTGCGTACCGCTGCCGGTCTGCCAAAGGGAGAGCGGGAAAGAGTCGTCCCACTTTCCTGATGATACTTCCCGAGCAGCGATGATGATCGCATTTGAAAGCAATGAAGGTAAAAGCCCCAATTCTTCGTTGACCGCTGCTGCTGTTGCTTTGATCAATGCCAACGCGTGAATAACCTCAAGGGGCATCCGTTCTTTGCCTATAGGGAAATTAACGAGAGCGCGCATGGTTTGTGCGCCAAAATATTGATCTGCAGGAACCTGTATTTCTCCCAAGCTATCTTTTTCTACACGGTGTTTCATGTCGGATACTCCTGTATGCAGTGGGGTCATCACGACCATTCTCCACGAAAGCAGTCGGCGCCTGCGTCTTGGGAGATAAGACAAAAAGCATTGGATCAACAGTCGACCATGGCCGTCACCCTTCTATAGTGTCTGATTCTCCGGATGGGGGCGCTTCCTGGGCAGGCGCAGGCGGCGCAGGCGCATCGGCACCCGCTTCTTGGTTCGTGGGAGAAGGTGGGGGAGGGGGCACATAGGCAGGCGGTGCCGTGCCGGCAATATACGCTTCGCGATAGCTGCCGCCTCGTCTGCCGGTTCTTCGGTCGATAGAGAAAAATTCAATGCCCGGCGGCACTTCAAAGTCTTCTACAGGCAGATCCTGTTCTGCCTCCAGCATAAAATCAACCCAAATGGGGCAAGCCAATCGTCCGCCTGTTACATCGGCACCGCTGCCTAAAGAGCGGTTGTCCCGGTAGCCAACCCAAACCACGGTTGTATAGTCAGCGGTGAAACCACAAAACCAAGCATCGCGGCTCTCATTCGTCGTGCCTGTTTTACCGCCTACAGGACGTTCTAGAACATGGGCGCGCCAGCCGGTAGGATAATAGCCTCCCGTGCGGCAGACTCCTTGCAACATGCTGTTGAGCACATAGGCGACCTTCGGATCCATGGCTTGTTCCGAGCGTGCAAAATCTCGGTAATTATAGCGCTGTATACCATCGGCATCTTGGATGTCGGTCACCAAAATAGGATCGTAACGCATGCCGCCATTAGCAAAGACAGAATAGGCTACACATTGAGTCAGGGGTGTGACCTCACCTGATCCCAAGGCTATCGTAAGTCCCTCAACGTCTGTGGGTACGCCGCAGCGTTGTAAATAGGAGCGGACCATCGATGTGCCCACTTGATCTGCAATCTTCACCGATACAATGTTGATCGATTTTTCTAAGGAGTAGCGTATGGGGACGGCGCCGCTGAATGATCCGCCGAAATTTTTGGGTGTCCACCAGACCCCTGCCGGTGTTCGCCGAGAAAAGGGAGCGTCCACAACGATGGTGGATGGGGTCATTCCTGAAGCGATGCCTGCCGCCCACACGAAAGGTTTCACGCTTGATCCCGGCTGGCGACGTGCCTGCGTGGCGGTATTATATTTTTCAAGTAAAAAATCGCGGCCGCCTACCATGGCGCGTACTTGACCGCGATAGGGAGGCCGGTTATCAATACAGACCAAGGCGCCGGAAACGGGCATGGAATTACCGTCTTTATCTTTGCGGTTTTTACCAAAGCGCTTGTCGAAGCTTTCCAGCGCATCCAACATGACACGCTCCGCAATTTCCTGAAGACGCATATCAACCGTGGTATATACTTCAAGTCCGTCACCAAAAACTTGTTCCGATTTATATTGGCTTAAGATGAAACGGCGTACTTCTTCCACGAAGTAGGGAGCTCGGAAACGACCGCGGACGGAATAGTCAATTAATGCACTATCCGGTTCACGCCGTCGTACCGACGCGAGCATATCTTCCTGCAGCGCTTCTTCATATTCGGCTTGGGTGATAAATTTATTTTCCAACATCTGACCCAACACGGTATTGCGACGACTCAACGCGATCTTTGGGTTGTTTATGGGATTATTGGAATTGGGCCAGCGGCTCACTCCTGCCAAGGTGGCGGCATCGCTCAAGCTTAATTCATAGCAATGTTTTCCGAAATACTGCTGCGCTCCCGTTTCCACGCCATAGGCACTGATCCCAAGGAAAACTTGGTTGAGATAGAGCTCTAAAATCTCATCCTTTGTAAAATCACGTTCCACTTGCAGGGATACCAAAGCCTCACGCAATTTACGCGCATACGTTCGCTCCTGGCCAACTTGCAGATCTTCCACATTGCGAACCACCTGCTGCGTAATGGTACTGCCGCCGCGCATTTTCCCCGTCTGAACCATATATAAAATGGAATTTAAAATGGCATCGGGCCGCACGCCTTTATGCTCGTAGAATAAGCCGTCTTCTGTGGCGATAAAGGCTTTTTGCACAAAGAGAGGAATATCATTCAGGCGTACCAGATGCCGTTCTTCCATTGAGAATTCGCCGATTAATTGACCGTCGCTGCTATAAATTCGAGTGCCCACTTTAGGCCGAAAGTCGGCCAATACCTGGGAAACATTATGGCGTGTATCATTAATCAGCCAGACAAACCAGCCCAGTCCAATGCCCCACAAGGCGGCAACGACGAGCATAATCGTCATGAATATACCAAGACAGCCCCGGCGCTTTACTTCGGGTACAGATTCTGTAGAAATTTCTTTATTCATTGGCTTAGCTTATCATGCAATCCTTTGAATTGACAAATAATTGAAGGTTAAAAAGGTAGTATGACAATCAAAAAAATGTTGCCCGCAGTCGTGTGTGCATGACTTGTTTGCCCACGCTTCTCTATAGTCTAAAAATATTGAGCAAGGCGCCAACCCTTACGCCAAGATAAGTCCATAAGAGCATATAATATGCTGTCATGGTAAGGCAAAGAAGAACAAGAATCGCAGATCAAGCGTGGCGGCGTATGAGGGATGATTCATCGACCCGGAAGCGGTTCCATCAGAAAAAAAGAACCGTAGTCATTTGGAAATCTTGGCGCTTTTGGGATCATTATTATCGAGAAGAATCATTGAGTCGTGACATCTAAGTCGCCTTCCTTGCTTGACCAAAGAATCATCACGTTCCGAGTCGCTTTAGTCATGAACTCAGGCTGGCGCGTTATTGTTCATAAAAAAACTGCCTTTCAACGCATAATTCGAAGACGACTATATCCTATTTCCCATCCGATATTCATCATTTTTAGCTCAGCGAAGAATTGAATGTCAAGACTTCAGTCCACCTCCAAAAGCGTGTGTCATAGGGATCTTACCGGAGATTCCATGAAAGCTCTGGCGACCTTTCCATTTCTAACACCTACGCCTAAAAGGCTTTCTGTGACCTACGCAAAGGTTCGTTATTGAATAGACTCGTTGTAAAAAATGACAGAAAGGGTTATATTATGATCTGTGGTGTAGATGAAGAACTGTTTTAAAATCTTATTATGACTTGCGGAATTAAGTCAGAAGAAGATACACTTGATCACGCAATGAATGGGTTTCGATAAAGACAAGTGTTAACACAATAATGGAAGGAGTAGCGTATGTTGAATCTTGCCCACTATCTTGATGTCGTTGCCAATCGTTATCCCAACAATACAGGCGTCATTTTGGATGACGTCCGTTTATCGTGGCACGATTTGGCTGAGTTTGCCCGTCGTGTCGCAAATGTATTGCAGTCCAAAGGGATCCGTCGCGGGGATACGGTGGCGATGATGATTCCTAATACGCCCCACTTTCCTGCCATCTATTACGGAATCCTCCATGCAGGCGCGGCGGTTGTTCCTGTTAATGTTTTGTACCAGCATCAGGAAATTGAACACTACCTAACTGATTCCGGCGCGAAAGCCTTTTTCGCTTTTGAGATGTTTGAAGAGGAAGCGCGTAAAGCTTTTCTGGGCGCGGAATCTTGCAAAGATTTTTTCGTCGTATCAGCGCCCCATGAACTGGGGGATCCTGTGGTGGGAGAAAATTTTACCAAGGCAGTGATGCAGGCAGCGCCTACCTTTGATACAGTCCAAACCATGCCTGATGATACGGCTGTTATCCTCATATACGTCGGGAACAACAGGCGCGCCTAAAGGCTCAGAATTGACTCACTTCAATATGTTTTTAAACGCCTACTATGCCTGTCACCAGATTATGAAGATGAGCGTTTCTGACATCGTTTTGGTCACCTTACCTTTATTTCATTCTTTTGGTCAGACATGCTTAATGAACGCCTCCGTATTGGGCGGCGCGACCATGACCATGGTACCGCGCTTTGAAACACAAAAAGTCTTGCAGGTGATTGCCCGTGATAAGGTGACGATTATCACCATGGTACCCACCATGTATTTCTTCTTGTTGAATACCAATGACGGCGCAACACAAAATTTTGAACAGGTGCGGCTTGCCGTATCCGGTGGCTCCGCCTTGCCGGAAGATACCCACCGGCGCTTTCAAGAACGTTATGGCATCACGATTTTGGAAGGATACGGATTGTCAGAGACTAGCCCCGTAGCGTCCTTTACACAGGAAGGAGAGGACGTACGTGTTGGCTCCATAGGCAAGCCCATTTGGGGCGTGGAAATGCGTATCAAACGCGATGATGGTTCCTTCGGGAATGTTAATGATGTGGGAGAAATTATTATACGGGGTCACAATGTTATGAAACAGTATTTGAACCGCCCCCAAGCGACGCGGGATGCCATAATAGCGGGCTGGTTTCACACAGGCGATGTCGGATACTTCGACGAAGACGGCTTCTTTTATATTGTAGACCGCAAAAAAGATATTATTATCCGAGGAGGCATGAACATTTATCCTCGTGAAATTGAGGAAGTTTTGTACGCCCATCCCAAAGTACTCGAAACTTCTGTGGTTGGTGTTCCCGATCCCGCACGCGGTGAAGAGGTGATGGCTTTCGTTTCCCCTATCGACGGGGAGACGATTATCCCCGAAGAGCTCGTAGAATATCTTCAACAGCGCATTGCAAAATATAAGCTGCCCAAAAAAATTGAGATTATGAAGGAGCTGCCTAAAGGGCCTACCGGAAAAATACTGAAACGGGAATTAAAAGTCATTGCTGCCGGAAAGAAAACGAATCCTTGACTTTTATACGAATCCGATTTTCTATGCAAAACTGCCGGTGAACAACGGGACTTGTTATTCACCGGCAGCCGTATTTTTCAGCAGATACTGTCTAGATTACATGACTTCTTCAATAATTGAGGCGATACCATTAAATCCGGCAGGGGTGGATAACATGATCTCACGCCATGAGCCGTCAATACCCAACGTGAGATTCAGTTGCACTTTAGACAAGTCAAAATTGGCAGGGATTAAATCAGCCAAGGAATCGCTTGCTTTGGAACCGTCAATCGTGAGGAATCCATAGACTCCTTGATTGAGGACTTCTGCATTTATGCCGGATTCGCCTGCTCCCGCATCAACGCGGCCCATGGCGGTTTCAAGTATATTTTTGTCGGGCGTCACAATAAGTGTCTTATCGGCTAAGCCAAGATGCAAGTCGGTATCATCGCTAACGTTGGCATAAACATAGACGTCATTGTCGCCAATTTTATAACTGGGCTCCTCGATTTTCGCCAACATTTTCAAGAGGTTAGGAATGCCTTCACTATTCTTGGCGTTGACCGCAATAATGGCTTCGGGGATCTTTTTGTTTTTCATGCCAGAAAAACTAATCGCCAATTCGTCGTCCAACATGCCGGAAGCGATACGAAGATAGCCGCCTGCTTGCCGGAAATCTTCATTTTTCATCAAGGTCATGGAGATGACATTGATAAGCTCGGGAGTCAGACGTAAGTTTAAGGCTACCGGCGCTTGAGGATCCAAAAATTCATTCAATTTTAAAGGTGCCGGTGCGGTCAAAGGCGCATCGCTCATATCGTGGGCTGCCAAGCGGACATAGGCTTTGCCCGCCTTTTCTCCAATGGCAACTAACACTTCATCGGAGAATTCTTTTAACGTATCCATCAGGGGCTGGAACATTCCCAAAGCGGCGATATCGGTTAGCAGACCGCTTTCTTCGATAATGTCAAATCGGGTCAAAGCGACCACTTCGTCTTTGTTGCCTTCTTTACCATACTTGACCACGGCGGGATTACTGGTGCGCGTTGCCAATTGTTCAACCAGCTCTTTGTTGGAGGCAAGGAAAAATTTGTTGTCCCGTAAAAAGAAACTAATTTTTTGATCGGGACTGTAGTGCCCGCTAATGTCGTTGGGCAAGGCGATTTCTTCGCCCATGCCGCCAAGAAGGAAAGACAAGGTTTCATTGAGCGCATCGGCATCATCAATGGTCAAGACCACAGCACCTGCTACATCGTCATCGTTTTTATAGTGCAGAAAAGCGACGGCGGGGGCGTTGACATTCACACCGCATTTGGCAAGTCCTTCAGATAAAGTATCACTGCCGAGCATAGTGGCGACGGTCGAAACACGCTCAACATAGGGCAGAGGAAGATCAAGAATCGGACTTGCATTTTTTTCCACGTCAGCAATGCTTGGAAAGCCTAAAGCCAATTGCGTTCCGGCAGGTTGGAAGGCTAATAATTCATTAATGGTGACGGCTTGGGCAGTAACTGCGCCTGCCACGATCATAAGCCCTAAAAGCCAAACAACGTGCTTTCGATTATTCAAGATTTTTCCCATGTTGTTTTCTCCAATTGGTTGTTTTGTTTGTGCTGTGGTTGGGGACAGGGTCCCTTTTTCCCACCGACGGTTTCACAGTAAATGAAAGGGAATCTCCGGTCGAAATCCCCAATGACTGTATATAAGACGCTTTGTAATCCTTTTCGGTGTCATTATTTTACGCCAAGATTTATGATCGCTAAAGACGATATGAAATGTCGACCCGAAAATTATTCTTGAAGTATAAAACCCATTCACGGCTGGCTTTTTTTTATACCGAGACCTGCCGAAGGTTGCTTTGCTTGTTGCCTGTTACGCTAGGAAGAAGCTCCAAAATCAACGGATGACCTATTCAATTCTTATTTGCGGCGTTTGATCGCAATGTCATTAAATTGTTCTGCCAATTCGTGTTTGCGCACCTTACCGATGGCTGTTTTGGGCAAAATGTCAAGGAAACGTACAAAGCGCGGGCATTTGTAGGCGGCAAGTCGTTGCTTACAATAGGAAATAACTTCTTTTTCTTCCAAATTGTGGTCGGGGTTGAGTTGAATCACGGCAAGCACTTCCTGACCCCAAGTGGGTTCATCCACGCCGATGACAGCAACGTCTGCCACTTGCGGCATCGCGGCGATGATTTGTTCGACCTGTGCCGAATAGATGTTCATGCCGCCGCGAATGATCATGTCTTTCACACGATCCACAATATAGAGGTAGCCTTCGCTGTCGAAACGTCCCAGATCACCGGTTTTCAGCCAGCCATCTTTGAGCACTTCCGCCGTTGCTTCCGGATTCTTGTAATAGCCTTTCATGACCGTTGGCCCGGAAATTAAAATTTCGCCTACTTCTCCCGTGGGTACATCTTTCCCTTCTTTATCCACGATTCGTATGGTCGTATAGCGCAGCGCCGGTCCGCAAGAATTCCAGCGTATGGGATCTTCGTGGTCGGCAACAGCGCTGGCGCAGGTAGCCTCACTTAATCCATATCCCATAGTCAACGGTTTATTAAATACGCGCATCACTTCATCATAGATGGCTTTGGTCATCGGAGCGGCGCCGGACACCCAGAAGCGGATAGACTTTACATCTTCTGCGCAGGCTTTAGGCAGACGCGTCAATATTCCATAAACAGTGGGTACAGCGCTCATGGTTGTGATGCCATGCTCTTTGATTTGGTGGAGAATTCCGAAAGGATTAAAGGCTCCGCCAACCAAAACGATAGACGCTGGGATCAGCATGGGCGTCAGGATAGAGACAACTTGTGCGTTGACATGAAAGAGGGGGAGGAGACACAAAAATTTGTCTGCATTCGAAAGGCGATTCGACCGAGAAATGGCGCGAGCATCCCAGAGGTAATTGCCATGGGTTAAGATGACACCCTTAGGTTTGCCTGTCGTACCCGACGTATAGATCAACGCAGCATCGCTCTGTTCATCTACCACAATCGCCGGTATTTCTTTTTCTTGCAACAAAGAATCGAAAGGAAGGGTGTTTGCGTCTTCAGAGTCACCTACCACATAGATGAATTCGATCTGTGGGATTTTGCTTTTCACATCGCCCATTTGAGCAAGTGTTTCGGCCCGTACCACAAGAGCCCGTGCTTCAGAATGGCCAATGACATAGCTATATTCTTCTTGGGTTAATGCGGGATTAATCGGCACCATGATCGCGCCGATACGCCCAAAGCCAAGAAAACAATAAAGATATTCCAAACAGTTATCCATCATAATGGCGATTTTATCGCCTTCGCGGATACCTGCGGCTTTCAAATTGGCTGCTACACTACCGGCCCGTTCATACATAGACTGGTAGGTAATTTCTTCAGCACCATAAATAATCATGACCCGGTCAGGTGCCTGCCGGGCCTGTTCCTCCAATAACAAAGGTATTGTCATAATATTTTTCCTGCTCGAACGAACAAGGGAAGCTTCCTGCCTTATGGCATACATTTTAAAGTATATCCTACTATAACCGAGTTCTTCAAGATAAGTTTATTCACCAGGATGGCTAAGGTAACCGATTCCTCTAAATACTTAACGGGCACTGAATTTCAATTGACCCAGTGCGCCAAAGTCGGCGTGATACAGACCTGCCCGGGCCTTGTTAATTTTTCCGAGCGCGCCATTAGAGATGATCTGCCCTGCTTCAATAACATAGGATTGGGCAATCAAATGGTTCACCGTTTTCAGCAAGGTGAGCCATTGCCCGTGGGCGGTCATGTCGCCTCGCGCCTCATTAATCACAGAGGAATCCAAGCTGAGCTGAATCGCTACGGCATCAGGATCAATGGTGTTGGGATCATGTTTCGGCCCTACAAGCATGGTTTTTCCGTTTATGTTCCAAGCCACGAGGTCAATTTCTGTCGTTGGCCCATAGGTTTCCACCGCTGCTCCCGGCAATTCAATGACAGCGGAGATAGCCGACACATAATCGCGCAGCTTGTCGACAGAATCAACGGTTTCACGAATGGTTTTGCCAAAATGATATCCGATTTCTGTTTCGATGTGGCGCGGCGCTCCGTCTTCCAAATCCAACACAAATTCCCGTGTGGGATCATAGTCCACTGCATCGGGTATAACGGCAACAAGCGGGTGGAGGTCATCGTCTGCCGACACGCCTGCCGCTTTGTAACCGGCAAGCTTTTCAAGACCGCAAAGTCTTTCGACAAAAAGACGTTGAATGGCGTAGGCATCGTCCCAGCCTGCTTCGGGATGTACCGCGCTCAAGGGCGGCATGGGATGATTGCGTTTCCACGCGTCCGTCAGTTGTGCGGCAAAGACGCGATTTCGCAAAGTGGTTGCATCGTTAGTTTTTGCGTCAAACCATGCCGCGTCTTTGATCGGTACACCGTCGCTGTTCGCGGCGATAGGCAGATGGGCATCACGCAATTCGTTGACTTGTTCACGGCTGCGGAGCCGATACTCCCGGAGCATTTCGATGTTATGACGCCTGCACAGGTCACGAACACGGATGCCTGGTTGAAGCGCCCGAAGCATGTACCAGCCTTCAGGATGCCAGTCTCGTTCCATGGTTATTTCTTGAGGATAACGCTCCAGCAGTGCCGCCACCTTATCCCGATTATAATCCTTATGAACTAGGCTGCGGTCAAGATCTAAGGTGGCGATATTTAGCTTGTCCAAAGGAACTGTATCCGGGGGAATAGGCTCCCCTGTCATATCGTAAAAATCGCCGTCGCCTACGGACACGACGTAGTAAGCGTGAATGCCTGCATAGGCGCTCAGGGGAAAGCCTCCGCCGAAGGCGCTGGGCCAAAATACGATTTCCGCGCCTTTGTTCGAAGCTTCCAGCCACAATTCCGGAAAATTAAGGTCGAAACAATTTAACAGGGCGATACGCCCAAAATCCGTATCGAAATAGGGAACCCGCGCTTCGCCGCTATAGGCATTTTCAGTCCATACCACGAATATTTTTCGGTATTGCCCCGCAATGTCGCCTTGACGATCAATCAACACAGCTGTGTTGTAATGGCTTTGCTCGTGTACTTCAAGGAGCGGACAGATCACATACATACCGTATTCTTTTGCCAAAGCGGCGACGACCTCCGTCGTCGGTCCGGGGATGGTTTCGGGAGCGCCTCCGCTAAACTCTTCGGGCAAACAAACAATATCTGCGCCTGCCTTGCCTGCAGCATGGAGGTACTGCGTTGCCATTTCCATCTTTTCCGTGTAAGCGCCGTGATACCCAATCGCGGCGGCGGCGACCTTTACGGGACGGCCAATCAGTGCCTCTTCCCCTGAAGCAAAGGCGGCAGCTGAAAGAAAGTGTACCGTCATGATGAAGAGCAATAGTTTTGAACAATGAAAGAGCTTCATATACATTCCAATCTTAATGATTTGCTTGAATGGCTTATTACGCGTTTTATCCACTGCAAGACCAAGAAATGCGGAACTAGGGTATTGCCGCCATACGTTGAAACAGCCCTTGTGTACACAAACTTAATTAGCGAGGCGGACAATGTGTGAATAAAATACTAGCGTATTTTTAAAATACAGTCAAGACCTTATAGAAGAGATTCGCTTCTATTTTTCGGAATTTCTCTCTTTAGTCTGCGCAAAAATTTTACATGCAAAAGAAGTGAACCGGCGGAAGCATTTTCGACTTCAACCGGTTCACCTATTGTTAAACAAAAGAAATAACTTTAAAGGGGAGGACTAGAGTTATTTGATCCCGATGACGTCTTCAATGGCTTTGCCTGCTTGCGGTACATCAGCGCAATAGTCTTCTCCCAAAAGTGCGGCCAATGTGGCGGCAATGCGATTTAATGAAACGGGGTCACAATCTGTGCGTTCGCCCAAAGCTTCGGTATCAGGTCCCATGAAGGCCAAGAAAATATCTTCAGAACCTCGGATATCTTCTCCATGGCTGCGCCATTCAATGCGGCCATTGCCGCGCCCATGATCACAGCAAAAAATAAGGGTGGTCTTGTCTTTGTATTGGGGCAAGGATTGGGCTGTTTCCCAAATAATTTTTAACGCGTTATCAGCGTGCAGAGCGGCTTCAAGATACAGATCATAACGATCGGCGTGACCCCACTCATCGGTTTCGCCAAAGGAGAGATAGAACACTTTGGGTTGGTGTACTTTAAAGTATTCGTAGGCGGTTTCGAAGGTCAAAACATCGAAGGGTTCACCTTGCCACCGACGAATCACCTCGTTTTTCATACGATTGAGTGATTCTAAGACGGGCGTCAAGGGTACTTCTGTAAGCGGTTCATAGCCGGCGTTCACGAGGAGACCGCTGCGGTCGCGGTTTAATATATAAGGGAAGAGATCCCATGCCGCAAAGGCGGCTACTTTGCCGTGATAGGCCTCTTTGTTGTGCAGCCATTCCAGAACATTAATATTTGGATTGGGGATCTTAGCATTGCTGTTAATCTTGGGATCAACAAATCCGCTGAAGAGCTCCGAATAACAAGGACACGAAAAGTTAAGTCCATTGGTCAGCTGTGCGATGCTGCCCTTATCTTTGTTCCCGAAGAGTTGGCCCTCTTTCACAATAACTTGCCATAAAAAGGGCATGAGCGCTTCACGTCTGGCTTCCGGTGTTGGGCGCCAATAGGCTTGACGGAGACGGTCATTTGCGTCCAACTTGCCTCTCGGATCTAAGAGGGCTTCTTCCGCACCGGTAAAGACCTCTTGCCACCGCAGTCCATCTACCATCACAAAAATAATGTTTTCTGTTTTGAGCTCTACTTGATCCGCCGCCCAAGAGACGCCTTGTACAAGCAGCGCCAGCGCCATCATTACCACGAATAGTTTCGGAATTTTAGACATGGTTGTACGTTCCTTTCATTTGGTTGGGTGCAATCTAATGCCGCCCTTTTCTAACATCGGCATTAAAATAATCTAGATTTTCATTGTTTCAAATTTTGTCGGTCTATTTCCACCATTAAAATGTTTGCATAAAAAATGAAGCCTCTACAGGCTTCATAATGCGCCGCTGGGGGCGGCAAACCCAGTAAGACCGCGCTCCCAATTAATCTTCTTGTAATGGTTGCAAAGAATGGATCACCTTTGATAGGTTTAACGTATCCATATAGGCTTTCGATCACCGTTTTTCTAGAAAGAAAAAAGACGTAGCGATCTCAATAAAAAGAATATGTTAATTACAATTCATTTGGAGGAAAAGGCGATGAAACTCAAGGCGTCTCAAAAAGAGTATTCTAATCCGTTGAAAGGGCAAGTGCATCACTTGTGTCGAATGATCTTTCCTGTCTTGTTGGTCGGTATCGTTGTTGTTGCCTCGGGAACACACATGGCGCTAGCGGATGTTGATGCACCCTTAAAACCTTGGGTAGAAAACCCCTTTTACTGGAGCTGGAACGATAAACCCATTTTGTTGTTGGGAGGCAGCGATGATGACAATCTGTTTCAGTGGCCCGAAGCAAAACTCATCCCTCAATTAGATCGACTGGCCGAAGCGGGCGGTAACGTGATCCGTAATACCATGAGCGATCGAAAAGACGGGGAATGGGAAATTTACGCCTACAAACAATTGGAGAATGGCAGCTATGATTTGATGCAGTGGAACGATGCCTATTGGGATCGCTTCGAGTGCATGCTTCGCGAAACGGCCGCGCGCTCCATTTTTGTACAGATTGAAGTCTGGGACCGCTTTGACTTTACCGATAGCGGCAACAGCAACCGCTGGAAAATTCATCCCTACAATCCGACCAACAATATTAACTATACCGGTGAAGAATCGGGACTGGACGACCACTATCCCGATCATCCCGGCCGAAACAGACAGCCCTTTTTCTTTACCACCCCTGAGCAGCAAAACAATACCGTATTGCTTCCTTATCAACAACGTTTTGTCGAAAAAATGTTGGAGCATTCGTTGAAATATGATCATGTCCTCTACTGCATGGATAATGAGACCAACGGCGACGAAGCATGGGGTCAGTACTGGGCAAAATTCATAAGAGAACGTGCAGAAAAAGCGGGGAAACGGGTTTATCTCACCGAAATGTGGGACAAATGGGATTTGACATCCTCCATGCACAAACGCACTTTCGACCACCCAGAATTATATGATTTTGTTGATGTCTCCCAGAACAACCATAAAACGGGACAGGAACATTGGGATAATTTTTTGCATGTCCGTGAATACTTATCGTCCCTGCCGCGTCCCATGAATACGACCAAAACCTACGGCGCTGACGGCAATAAATTCGGGCATACAGACCAAGACGGTATTGAGCGGTTTTGGAGGCACCTATTGGCAGGCGCTGCGTCTATGCGCTTCCACCGTCCTGACGCGGGGATCGGCTTAAACGATAAAGCAGTGGCCGCGATTCGCGCCGCACGGATGCTCGAATCAAAAATACCCTTATGGACGTTGAAACCTGCCAATGCGTTATTGTCAGACCGCGACGATAACGAAGCCTATGCCGCCGCAGATCCGGGCCGGGCTTATGCCTTGTATTTTCCCGCAGGCGGCGCCGCTGTGAGCTTAGATCTTTCTGCTGCCAAAGGCAAGTTCACCCTGTATTGGATTAATATTGATACGGGCGCTTGGGGCGCAGAACAAAAAGTGAAAGGCGGCAAAAGCATAGCCTTAAATGCGCCTGATGACGGGAACTGGGCGATTGCTTGTGTATCACGCAAAAAATAGCTGCCACCCTTCACAGCTTCTTGTCGATCTCTACAATAATTTGGAGAAGTGGAATCGATCCTTCTTCTTTCACCCTTCCTCGTTATAAGGGAAATGGAGACAGAGCATGCAAATCAATATGAAATACCTAATTTTCTTTTCTACGCTCGTGATTTTTCTTCTTGTTTTTCAAGGTGCGATACGTGCAATACAGACAGAAGAGCTTCCCGCCCAAGTATTGCGTCACGTCGTGTTGTTGAAGTTTAAGGATGACGTGACGGCGGAGCAAGTGCGCTCCATAGAAACGACTTTTTGCCGATTACCCGACGCAACAGGACTCATCCGCGACTTTGAATGGGGAACCAATGTGAGCCCTGAAAATTTGGATCAGGGCTACACCCATTTATTCTTTATGACATTCAATTCCGAGACTGATCGCGACGATTATTTACCGCATCCTGCACATCAAGAATTCGGGCAGTTGCTGACGCCCGTTATAGACAAAGTCGCTGTTTTTGATTATTGGACAAAACCCTGACCGAAGGCTTCAACGGAGAGCGCGCACAGCCTTGCGCGCGGCCGCTGCGCCGTCATCACCAATCCTTATACATCTTGGTGTAAACGGTGTTTGGTGTCTTCGATCACCTTATCGATAATGGTATCCAACGATGTGGTGGCTTTGTAGCCGATGGCGTCGTGAATCTTTTTCAGGCTCGGTTCGCGATAGCGCATATCCTCATAACCGGGGCCATAAGCCTGCTCATAGGGCACATAACGTATATCAGATTTGCTGCCCGTATGCTCAATGATTTTTACTGCCAATTCCTCCATAGTGATGGATTGGTTGTTGCCGATATTAAAGACTTCGCCGCGAATATCCGTGCGTTCCATAAGGGTGATGAGGGCGGGAACCACATCGCCCACATAGGCAAAACAGCGCGATTGTTTGCCATCGCCAAACACTGTTAAAGATTCATTCAGCAAGGCTTGCCGGATGAAAGATGGAATGACCATGCCGTAGCGGCCTGTTTGCCGGGGTCCGACGGTGTTGAATAGACGGGCAATGACAACCGGGTGTCGTTTTTCGCGCCAGTACGCCAGCGCCAAAAATTCATCCAGTGCCTTGGAAGCAGCATAGCACCAGCGGTGGAGATGTGTCGCGCCGATGACACGATCATCATTTTCATGAAAGACCTCCCGCGAGCCTTTACCGTACACTTCACTCGTTGAGGTGATGAGCAGGCGTCTGCGGTAGCGACTTGTTTCCTCCAATACAATTTCCGTGCCTTGGATATTGTTGACGATGGTGCGGATGGGATGGTTCACGACCAGTTGGACGCCCACCGTAGCAGCGAGATGAAAGACCACATCCACTTCCCTGACGAGATCGCGGACAATGTCTTGGTTCAATGTGGAATCAATGACACAGGTGAGATCAGGCAAGGCTTCAATATTTTCGAAACGGCCTGTGCTCAAGTCATCCAGAACAAAAACTTTGTGCCCTTGAGCGTTTAGAGCTTCACACAAATGGGAACCAATGAATCCCGCGCCGCCGGTAACCAATATACGCATAAAAATCTCCTGAACCCTTCTTTCCATAAGAACGGTATGTTTGGGCACAATAATACCTGTTGTAGAATGGTCACGGCAACACCGCGCCGCCAATGTCCGATGAAACCGCCTTTTAAAACCATTAGTCCACTCATGGGAATGTTATATCACGTAAAATAACCGCCAATCTATGGAAGGGTGCTGTATTATGCACAAGCCTTTTTTGATCTTGAGTTGTCTGTTACTGTCTTTTTGTGCCGCCGCCATCGAAAGTGAAAGCCTCTTCCTTGATCAAGGCTGGCGGCTTCAATCAGGCGCGAAGATTGATGAGACAGGTGAAACACTGTCGCTGCCGCATATGGATGTCAACGATTGGTATTCAACGGATATACCGAAAACAGTTCTTGCCGCGCTCGTGGATAAGGGCGTTTATCCTGATCCCTACTTCGGTCAAAATATGAAATCTATCCCCGGCTATCAGGACGGCAGTTGGCTGGTGCAGCGCGAGGACAGCCCCTTCAAATCTTCGTGGTGGTATCGTTGTGAATTTGATTTGCCCGCCGCTCAAGACGCGGAATATTATACGCTCCATTTTGACGGCATCAATTATAAGGCTGTTATTTGGCTCAACGGCAGGAAGATCGCCGATAAAGATGAAGTTGTCGGCATGTTCCGGAGATTCCAGTTCCCCGTAACGGATCAGTTGGTACGGGGCGGCAAAAATGTGCTCGCCGTCGAAATAATCCCGCCCGGCTTGTTGGAAGGGAAGCAGCCGCGAACCAAACAAATTGAAGCGACCACAGGCTGGGATGATCACAACCCGCAGCCGCCTGATATGAATATGGGTATCTGGCAGCCTGTCTATCTGCGGCGGCAAGGACCGGTCACGCTCCAACATCCTTATGTGGAGAGCGATTTGATCCTGCCCGCCCTCCAACAAGCCTCCCTGATCGTGTCGGCTTGGTTATTAAACAACAGTGATGAAGCAATTGCATGTACCGTATCAGGGCGTATTGAAGGCCGAGAGTTTGTCCAGGAAACTGCCCTGGCGCCGTCTGAGAAGAAAGAGCTTATTTTTAGTCCTGCCGATTTCTCCGTCTTGGTCGTAGAAAATCCCCGTGTTTGGTGGCCCCATCCTGCGGGAAATCAGGAACTCTACCAACTTGAGCTTGAAGTCTCCGTTAAAGGAGAACAGTCTGACGCCCTAAAAACTACCTTTGGCATACGAGATTGCAGTACCCACGTCACGGCAGAGGATTGGCGCAAATATCAACTGAATGGAAAGGATATCCTGATTCGGGGCGGTGCTTGGATGACCCAAGACATGCTGCTTAATCTGGATGCGTCGCGCTACGAAGCACTTGTCCGCTACGCTCGAGAAGCTAATTTGAATATGCTCCGTTCCGAGGGTTTTTCTATTCGCGAAACAGAGACCTTTTATGATTTGTGCGATCGTTCCGGTGTCATGGTCACACAACAACTTTTTGGCCGCAATCTTCCCGATGAAGCCTTGGCGATTGCTTGTATCGAAGACACCTTATTGCGCATACGAAACCATCCGAGCCTTGTGCATCTTTTGGGACATGATGAAACTTTCCCGACAGAAAGCTTGGATCGCGCATATAGAGAACTTATAGAAAAGCATCGGATACGGCGCAGTTATCAGCCCCATTCCGGCACCTTCAATATTGGTACACGCGCTAAGACAGGGGGGACTCGGACAGGTACCCGTGAACTGTGGACCTATACCGGCCCATCCCATTACTATTGGATTCAAAAACGCAAGTTTGATTCTGCTTGGGGATTCGCCCAGTCGGGAGGTATCGGCGGCGTGCTCGCGGCGCGGGACAGCATACGGCAGATGCTGCCGGCAAATGACCTCTGGCCTGCAGAAAAGAATGAGAGCTGGTCTTTCCACACGGTAACGCAAGGCATCTCGTATTTTGACGCTGTATTCCGAGCTATGGACCGCGGCTATGGAGCGCCCAAGTCTTTTGATGACTTCTGCAATAAGTTGTATGCCATGAATTATAACAGCGCCCGCGGCATGTTCGAAGCCTACAGCCGCCACAAATACGATGCCTTGGGCATAACAACGTGGAAATATAATGCGGCTTGGCCCGCCGCACTGACATGGCAATATGTGGATTGGTACAAGCGTCCGACTGCCGCTTATTATGGCGCTAAGAAAGCCTGCACGCCCGTGCACGCCCTCTATGCCCACGATGATCAAGGGCTCTATGTTGTCAATAGTCTCTATGATGCGCAACCAAATTTGACCCTGCACCATGCTTTATATGGTCTCCATGGAAAGAAAGTTACAGAGCGAAGAGATACGGTGTCAGTCGGTGAAGATGGGCGCGTCCGCGCCGCTGTATTGGATTTTCCTGAAGAGGTGGGCGAAACGTTCTTTTTACACCTTCAATTAGAAGATGACCACGGCGCGCCTTTGTCCAACAATTGCTATTGGCTCTCACGAACGCCGGATATACCGGGTAAATCAGGCAGTGGAAAAGACGGTATTTTTTACACAGAACCCAAATCAACGGCAGATTTTACTGCCCTCCAATCCTTGCCCGAAGTAGAGTTAGATACCCGTGTATCCTGTGCGGACGATCAGCTGCGCGTGGAGGTGCAGAATCCTTCGGAGCACATTGCTTTCTTGGCGATTTTCGCAGTGGTGGATCCGGAAACAGCGCTGGAAGCTGCACCCGTATACTGGAGCGATAACTACATTACCTTAATGCCTGGGGAATCACGTGTTCTTCAGGCAGAAACGAAAGGGATGAAGGAGGGAGCCTTCCTGCGTGTGGAGGGCTTCAATATTTCTTCCCAAGAAGTACCTTTGATAAAAGAAGCGGGTGTGTAAACAGGGGGAGACCGGTTCGCATATTTTGAAAAATCCGAGGTGCCGTGATACAGTAACGACATGAATTCGCTGTGGAGAGGCGTTGCTGTGTGTCACGTTTCCCTTGTGTTTTGACCTTCTGAGTGGATACTGTCCCAAGTATCTTCACGCCATGTCAGACCTTCACGATGGGGCACACTGCATCGAGTCCGGGTTTGGAAAGTCCCAATTACATTTCTTTGAGATGAAGCGTGTTTTTTTGTATCTCCACGGTGTGGAATCGGACACTTCGCAACAGCGATAATCAAGGACAGAGAATTTTTAAAATCCCCGGCTAAATCAGTCGGAAAAACAAAAGCTATACTACACAATTACACTCCGATGAGAGGAAAGGTTTGATTATGAATTATTTGGCAGAACGAATGAACGCTATTGATGCCAGTGGTATCCGCAAAATATTTGCACTCGCCGCGAAAATGGAAAACCCCGTCAATCTCAGTATTGGACAGCCTGATTATGATGTGGATCAACTCTGCAAAGATGAGGCATGCCGACAGATCCAAGGCGGCTTTAATTCCTACACGCAGACCTGGGGAATTGATGAGTTGCGTGAGGGAGTATCCGAATATTATGATGCCAGATTTGGCACACCTCTCAAAAATGTCATGATTACCGGCGGCGTTTCCGGCGGACTTTTCCTCGCATTATTGGCGACGATCAATCCCGGCGACGAAGTTATTTTCGCCGACCCTTATTTTGTCATGTATAAGCATTTAGTCAATCTGCTGGGCGGCGTAACCGTTCCTGTCAACACCTATCCCGATTTTAAATTAACACCGGCCCGTGTCGAAGCGGCGATTACGCCCCGAACAAAAATGCTTATCGTAAACAGCCCCTCCAATCCCACGGGCGTGGTCATGGACACGCAGGAAATGCAGGCTCTTGCCGATTGCGCGAAAAAACATCAGTTGTTGGTGATCAGTGATGAGATTTACGAATCCCTCGCCTATGACAGCCCGCCTGCCACGATGGCAGGCAGAACAGACCAAGTTCTTGTGCTCAATGGCTTTTCTAAAAACATGGCGATGACCGGCTGGCGTTTAGGCTATGCCGCCGGTCCTGAATCAATCATCCAAGCCATGAACACCTTGCAGCAATATTCGTTCGTTTGCGCGCCCTCCTTCGCACAGAAAGCTGCCGTACTTGCGTTAAGCGCGGACATGACGGAAAAAGTCGATCGCTATCGGCGCAAACGCGATCTCGTATACAACAATCTCAAAGATATCTTCCCTTGCACAAAACCGGGCGGCGCGTTTTATATTTTCCCGCAAGCGCCCAACTGTGATGGTGATCTCTTTGTGAAACGAGCCATCGAAAACAATGTGTTGATCATACCGGGAAGTGTCTTTTCCGATAAGCCTGATTGTTTCCGTATTTCTTTTGCCGCCCCTGATGAAACCATCCAAAAGGGATGTGACCTATTAAAATCCTTGGCAAAATAGTAACCATGCCTGTGAACTTCCAATAAGGACAACGTTTACCTTTGTGAGCAATACGCCCAACAACAGCAACCCGATCGCTAACGGTGATACACAAGGGCTTTCGCCGCTTAGCGATCTCGAAATGACACGGCAGTATCCGAAAGAAGGCGTGTTCCGACAAATAACGGGCTTGTTCTTTCTGTTGCTATTTTTTGCAGCCATATATTTGACTGATAGGTTACCCTTGGGGGTATCAATCCGCTTTATAATTCTTTTCGCAGCTGGTTTGGTTTTCTTTTTGACCGGTTACGGCTTGTCACGAGGCGAAGTAATTACTGCTTCAACCGTACAAAGCATGGGTATCCTGCTGTTGCTCACAAGCAGTATTTATTTGGCGCTCAACGGTATAGCGGAAGGATCTTGGCTTGGTCCCGGGCTCTGTGTTGTGCTGCTGATCTTGACGGCCGTGTCGCTGCGGCGCGCCAAAGCCTCTATGCCCGCCTTGGCACTCGCTCTATCCTTGCTGTACTTGGCAATGCGCTTATTTCCTAAATTGCTTCCCGTTCATCAATCCTTCGCTCTCGCCCTTGCTGCGGTGTTCGCAGTCACGTGGCTGTTCTTATGGCGTTTAGACCGCCCCGCCTCATTTTTGCCAAGTTTTTTGCTCATTCTACTCTACAGTATTTTCGCCTTTTTTGGGGGAGATGCAGCGCGTCAAAGCAGCTTTGCCTTTGTTGTATTAACGCCGAGCCTCGTAATTATTTACGCCGTTTCTATGTTTCTCTCTTTGCAATATACGGCACGTTGGAAAATGAAGGGACTGCCTTTCATTGCCGTCAATGCCCTTGGTTTTGCCTTAACGTTGACACTGCTCATACCGGAAGTGCCTTGGCTGGGATCGTTAATCTTATTAATTTCCGGAATTTATACCAGCAAGATTGCCCGCCGTTATGAACATTTACAAGGGCTGGCAAGAATTTACCTGGGGCAAGTGACGCTTGCCTTTGCCGTCTGTATTGTGTTCATATTGCCGCCGGGATACAATTGGGTCGCCGCATCGCTCCTTTGTTTTTTACCCGCCCGTCTCGGCGCCTATCATGGAAGCCGCGCCTTTTACCTGACCGAATACGGGCTTATTATTGCGGTGACTACAGCCACCTTTTTAACCGATAAGCAACAATGGACCGGAGCGGAGTCGGCGCTCTTTCTTGCGCCCGCTCAGCTTTTCTTGCTCATCGTAATACTCGTTTTTATAATTCTTGGCCGACTGCATCATTATTGGGATCGCCATCAAGGTTCCGAGAATGACCCGTACCGTTGGTTCGCCCTGCAACAGCAGCATCAGCTGCAGGCGGCATCCTATTTTTTTGCAGTCGCCTTGTTATTGATGCTGCACACCCTTTGGGGGCGTAATGACAACGAATCATTTCCGGTCTTACTGGGATTGCAAGCCTATTTTTTTATTGGGGCGGCCATGGTGCTTGTCGATGGACGATTGGCTTTGATCGGGCTTGTACCCTTGATGGCGGGATATCTTTGTTATTATGCATGTCCCTATCTCATCCCCACGGCTTTTGAAGCGGCTCCGCTCCCTGACAGGGCGACTTTCTTGTTCCTTTCGAGCGCCGCTTTGATCCTTGCTGTGCTCGGCGACCATTTATTAGCAAAGCAAAGCAGAGGCAAGGCACTGCCTTCAGAAAAGCTCTTTGCCATGCTCCTGTATCTTCCGCTATTCATACCGGCTGCCTGGTCGTTGTGGTCAATTTCTTTTATGGCTTTCGCAGCCGCCGTCGGAATACTGGGATTTGCAGGTATTGTCTTTCTCGGCGGGAGACGGTGCACACTGCCCGGACTATCGACATGGGGACAAGGCGCTTCTCTGAGCATGCCTTTGCTGTTCCTGTGGTTCTTTCTCAAAATTCAAGCGCCCGCCTATTCAGATCCTTTTTACCTGCCTGCCCTACTCATTTTTCTGATCTTATTTCTAATTTGGGAAGCGTGGCTAGTTGCGCGCCTGTCCATAAGCCGGGGACTGAAAAACAGTCTGAGTTGCGTCGGAGCGGTGTCGGTGACAGTTCTTGGAAGTCTTCTCCTGTATCCTTGGAACAGTGGGCCGATTTTCGCCGGGTCGCTCTTATTGCTTAGCGTACTCCTCGGAGTAACGGGCTTTGTTAAGGGGCAGCGAAGTTTTTATATACTAGCCCTTGTAATAGTGACGTTGGCGACTCTTTGGGCGTTGACAATGAAAGTGGGTCTTTCTATAGGCTGAAATAGCAGATACAGCCTTTAACCGGATACAGGACAAAAAGAGTACACATGAGTCGTACAGACAAGCAAAAAAAGGGAGCGTTGAAAATATGTGCCGTCCTGCGCAAATCAGGCTTTGAGGCGTTGTTTGCCGGCGGCTATGTGCGCGACTGCTTGCTGGGCCGCAAAGCGGGGGACATTGATATTGCTACCAATGCCAGACCCGAAGAAGTGGCATCCTTATTTCCACGTTCCGTCGCAATAGGCGCCGCCTTCGGCGTTATCATGGTAATTGAAAACAAGATTCCGTACGAAGTTGCCACCTTCCGCTGTGACGGCGTGTATGAAGATGGGCGTCGTCCTCTTTCCGTTCAGTTTGTCGATGCAAAAGAAGATGCCTTGCGCCGGGACTTCACGATTAACGCTTTATTTATGGATCCCGAATCAGAAAAAATTATTGATTATGTTGGGGGCCAACAGGATTTGGAAAAGGGTATCGTGCGCACCGTGGGCGAGGCTCGGCAGCGTTTTGCCGAAGACCGGTTGCGCATGCTGCGTGCAGTACGTTTCAGTGCATCCTTGGACTTTAGCATGGATGAAGCGTGTCTGAGCGCGATACAGGACATGGCGCCGCAAATTCATGGGATAAGCAGCGAACGTATTTGCGAAGAAATGAACAAAATTTTGGTGAGCGGCCGAGCGCGCCCCGCTCTGGAATTATTGGATAACACGGGACTTCTCCGCGAACTCTTCCCTGAAATAAACGCCATGAAAGGGGTCGAACAACCGCCTCAGTTCCACCCAGAAGGCGACGTTTTTCAACATACCCTCCTCGCACTCGAACAATTACCAGAAGGGGTATCTTTTACCTTGGCAATGGCCGCACTGTTGCATGACGTGGGTAAGCCCGTTACTCAAACGATTGAAGATCGTATCCGCTTTACCCGTCATGAACATGAGGGCAGCCGGATGGCGGACAGGATATGCAAGGGCTTACGCATTTCCAACCGAAAGAGAAATGCGATTGTGTGGTTGGTCAAAAACCACATGCGTTTGAAAGATTTCATGAAGATGCGTCCTGCCAAACAACTTCGATACATGGCCGACCCGGGTTTTGAAGAGCTTTTGGAATTGGGACGAATTGATGCGCTGGCAAGTAATAAAGATACGTCCCTGATCAGCGACATAAAAAAGCATGTCGAAGAGCTTCGGGCGATGCAGGACAAGCAGGCGTTGATCATCAACGGTCATGATCTGATACAACAGGGATACGCGCCCGGGAATCATTTCAGAGAGCTTTTGAGTCAGGTCGAAAATGAGTTGGTGGAAGGAAAATTTAAAACGAAAGAGGAGGCTTTGGCTTATTTGTTGCAACACTTTCCTCCGCCTCTAGGGAAAAAATAAGATCATTTTCAGGCGAAACAGAAAAAAAAGCATTTGTATCAAAAGGAGCAATTCTTCTATTCGACCTTACATTTAGTGGCAAAATTAAGGTATAATCCTATAGTATTAGGTATCCCTTCGGGGATATTGTTGACAAAAAGGCGTAGAAATCGCTGGCAAGAAATGTGCTTGTCAGTGTTGCTGTGTAGTGCCGGAGGTCAACATCAGCAATGAAGAAGAGGACTATGCAAAAACATATTCTACCGGGTCAAGCCAGACAAGGGACGCATCTTCTTTTTGCGCGTAGAAAACAGCGTCATGAGCATCATCAATCCGGTGCTGCCTTGATCATTTCCCTTGCTATCTTAATGGTATTGCTTTCATTAGCGATCACCTTTATTCTAATTGTTCGTTTTGAAACCTATATGGCGAACCAGACCCATCAACGGACACGGTCGGAACATTTACTGGACGGCGCTATAGCGCAAGCGCAGTATCGTCTTAATCGTGATTTGGAAGTACATCCTGATGCGCTCAGCCTTGATCATGGCTGGCGTTCTTGGTTCAACGGTGCTTCCGTCATAGGAAAAAATTGGGCGAACTATCCCATACCGGGCAGTGAGGGGAAGCGCAGTATAGCCGTTAATCTAGCGCCCGTAGAACTCGTGCTGCGTGATCCTAATCTGTTACGAGACGGAATGCTCTATGTCCAGTTCAAACGTGATTGGCATGTGGAACCCTTGTTCCGTGGTCCGCGTACAGAATCGTGGCTGCACGTGCCGCGATGGCAAGGCGATGATATCTTGCTTTTCACGTCGCCCGAAGAGATACAGCTTATCAATAACACCGGTACCGTGCTGAACTTAAATGATTTGAACATCGCCCTGGAGTTAGAGGGACGACCGGAACGTTTCCACTTCCTCAACGAAAAAACACTCCTAGAAAATAAAAATAATCCAAATTATTATCCCTTTGTTACCCCTGCTTTTATGAAGAAGGATAGTTCCGCGCCTGCCGTGGATGGGCTGCTCCCGCAAGAGGTTGTCAATCAATGGGCTGACGTGGATAGTAACGGCGACGGGATGCGCGATGCTATCTGGATGCCTATGGCAAGAGAAATCAATCATTGCGGAGACGGAATCGACAATGACCTTGACGGTCAGATTGATCCCATTGTGCGCGACGAAACGACCGGCGACTATGTGCCTGCTTTTGAGTCTGCCCCCTTCGTATATTTCAGCGGCGGACTTCCCCTTGATATGATCGAAGAAAATGCCGAAACGATACACGAACTAAGCGGGCTTGCTTGGAACAATGTGGAAGGACGATGGAGAGATGAATATCCTGTGCCTGATCCTGACGAGTGGCATTTAGTCCTCACCATACCGCTGCCCGGTCTCTTCACCCAAGTCGATATTAATGGAGACGGCGTTTTCAATGAAGAAGATTGGTATGTGGAGAATGACGCTGACGGGCGGAAGGGGCCTTTGTTCGTACGGCTGCCCGATACTTTGCATGTTCCGGTGACGCTCGGGGTGAATTCAGACGGAAGCTTTAATTATGGGCGTGTACCCGTTACCCTGAACAATGTGGATTCCATTGATAACGACTACGATTTGATAGTCAATAATTTCCGTTCCTATGCTTATGTGGGCGCTGAAAAGAATAACGGAATGCACAACATCAATTTGGATGCCATTCTGCCAATCGGCCGCGCACAGGATTTGGAGTTTTATTGTACCTTCCAAAACGGCAATACCAATAGCGTGTCTTACAATCAGGTACGCCAATATTTTTTGAACACAGTGCCTCTTCCCAAACGTGTAGATATCCATAATCTGCGGCTTTCTTGTTCCGGCGAGCCTGTTTCTGAAATCGTAGGCCGATATGCGATCCACATCACCGACGAAGCATCCAAAGCGAATTTGAACGCCCACGGCGCCTACGCCGAGGGCAAAGATGGCGTCCTAAGACGCAGCAACAGTGAAGGTTGGAGTCCTTTTGAATATGAAACACGGCTGATCCCTGTTATCGGTGATGTTCTTTCACAGAGAATGTGGCATTATCGAACGGGATTTGACGGACCGGCCTATAACGACGCGAATAATCCGAATTTCCAAATAGACGGAAGAATGCCTGGCTACGGTTTGATAGACGATGATGGAAATGCATTACTCGCGTCATTGCAAAAGCGAGATATCACCGGCGACGGCTGGACGATGGGTGATTGGTACGTGCCTCCATACGTGAAAAATAAAAAAATCGCCGATTATATTACGCTTCGTTTTGACAATGTCAACGCATTGGACACGTTCTTCAACAATCCGCCCGGTCCGGAAGCAACCGATAATCCCTTATGGGCGCGGGAATTAACCGGTATTAGAAACAGCTTTTTACGTATAGGCCGATTCCAAGGGATTGATGAGCCCGAGGAACTGCGGATGTATAATCCGCTGCACAATATTTTCGCTGACCAGTACAGCGACCGACTTTTTTTGCGCAAGGAATATTTACAGCGTATAAAGGACATCGGACAAGGAAGTTGGAATTTCTTACAAAACCTCGTTACGGTTAATAGCGAGCGGCGAAACAGTTATTCTGTGCAAGGCACACAACTCCAACAACTCTTCCTTGAGATTGATCCCAATTACGCGACGCCCCAGCAACTCGCCATCACCCTCTTTGCCAAAGCAAATACCACCAATATTTTGGATAGCATTCCTATGCCCAGCAATGTATACCGTGCTTTTGCGGAAGGCTTGCGTCAGTTCGACACGGCATTTGTCGGGGATATTATGGGTGTAGACCGCGATGTGGAAGGTAATGGCCGCTTTAATCCGGGACTGCGCTTTCCTGCTGACCCGGTATTGCAAAGCTTGCGTCTATCTGTGGAAGCAGTTGCCGCAAGAGATACCAGTTTCGGAAGAAGAAAGCTGGTTACGGAAGGTATCCTTCAAGCAAAGAACGAGGTGAATCTTGCCGGCCGCAACCTGCCGCCGGAACCGCTAAATGAACGGGAAAGAACGCGTTTGGATGAGCTGATGCCTGTAAGCGCTGTTCAGGAGTATCTGTTTACCAATCTCGGTCTAACCGAAGATACGGTGCGTCTAACGGCTTGGGATCCGTGGTGGAAAGATATTACCGGAGAAGACCGCAATTTTGAATATGCCACAGCGTCTATGGATGCCATACGGATCAATGAACTTATGGTACGCCCAGTGCGCAGGGTTGAAGCCGAAATGCTGCCTTTGGAAATGCAAAATAGCTTTGAAACCAATCCCGTACTCAGCGGCTATAATGTCAATCTTGATCCCGCGCCCTATGTGGGGATGCCTGTCTTTGATATGAGCCATTTTCCTTTTGATGTCGACCAAAACAAATGGTCCTTACGTTCTTTTTACAACGATCAACCGTTGCTTGGCGATCGTACGGCATGGGTTTTTGAAGCTTCGAATACTTCCTTTGATCTAGATTCTGATAGTGTGTTGGATTCCGTCTTTACCAATCCGGAAGATCTGGAACTCTTGCGTCAAGCGCTCTTCGGAGAGTCCGTTTCTCCCGCACTGGAAATTATGGAGTTTGATTTCGCTTCCCCATTCCAAGAAGCAAATCATCTTGATCCGCCGAATGGTTTGCCGGCAGGTCGTTATTATTTGACCATGAACGTGACCGATCAGTATGGCAACATGACCGTAGCTGATCCGGATGTACTGCAATATGCGATCAAATACAGAGCAATTTTCAAAAATGAAAACGAAGAGATTGTTGGAGGAGGGGATACGATTGTAGGAGATGTACGTTCACTCTACGATCCATTGGTTTACAACGCCGTCGACGCCGTTAATTTCCTTTTTAAAAATGTCGATAAGCCCGAGTACATCGCCACCACGGAAGCGCGCGACTATGGTTCCGCAGCAGCGCCGGGATGGGTGTTCTTGCCCAACACGGAGTTGAATATTGAAGATATCTACCATCGATTTAATCAGACCCTCCCCATGTTCACCTACTGGGAGGAGTTGGCGACATATATAGGTTCGTCTCAAATAGTAGGCGACGAGAGTGCTTGGAAGCCGGTGTTTTCTAGGATAAGGGACTGGTTCGATGATCCGGATATATTTGACCCCCCCCTCCCTGAATATACGGAACCAACTATTTCTCTGCAGCAAAAGAAAATGTACTTTGAATGGCTTGCAGTTAATTATCCTGATGCTCTTCCGGATCCCGGAATCGTGTCCTTATTGCGCGAGCTTGTCCAATATGAATTGTTGTTCCAAATCACTCCTGATTATTTCCGCGATGACATTCCCAATATCGGCGAACCATCGTCACGAACCTATACGGTTGTTGTGCCTCCGCCGCCCATGCCAGACCCGGACAACCTCGATAACTTCATCGGATATCGCCTTTCTGTGGCAGTGCGAATGTCACCAACACCACGGGGACTCTTCGTAAGCGCCTTGGATGATTGGCTGGATGAAGCGATAAATGAAGTAACCGCTAACAACGCGCTTCCCGCTGAAATCGAGCCTTTGCCTCAACCCAAAACCCTTGTTGAATATCTCTATGTCTTCGAACGGGTTCATCAAATGCTTCTTAGCCAAGCGGGTACAAAAGGAGAAGATTTTAGCAATCGTCTGAAACAGGTGCTGATAGAAAGTAAATTGTTCAGCGCTTTAGTACCGCCACGACTCGCCATAAACTTCTTTGATTTCAGTCAAGAACCTGATCACGAGTATGTGGAGCTTGCCAATATTTCGGAGGAAGTGGTGGATGTTAGCGGTTGGCGGTTGGAGGTCGGCATACCTGCACCTATGGGCGTTGAGCAAAACTCCTCCATTCAAGATCCGTACAAGAGCGTTTGGAAAATACCCGCGAACACCACGGTAGCGCCGGGCGGTTTTATTCTTCTTGCTTTTGGAGAAGAGGGCAGTGGAAACTTGCTTGCAACCAATAAAATGGGATTATTGGCGAATAATGATCCTTCGATCACCGTGCCGCCTATGGCGGATGTATCTAACGATTCTGTTTTTGCACCGCTCACAGACCTGACAGGAAGCGTTTTTGATCGTCGCGATGGGTACGAGTATATCGATAATGACGGGGATGGACTTTCGTCGGCAAATTTTGTGCGAAATTACGATCCGAATGATATAAGTCTTGCCCAGTTGGACGTGCTGGATTCTGACCGCTATTTAAGCGAAGTAAAAAGCCATAACTACGGGGAGACCCCCCCGGCCGGATTAAACATTCCGGCGGGAACCAGGATTGTCCGCTTGGAAAACGAAAGGTTATGGGCGGAAAACGCACGCTTTTCCCCACCTCTTGCGTGGGAACAATATGACCCTGTTGGAAGCGATCTGGTCAATATACGTATGGAGAACATAGAAGGAGAAGAAGGACTCGTACGGCTTGCACGGCTCGTGCTGCGCGGCGGTATCCTGCCCAATTACCCCGAGCAAGACGGTATCGACAACGACGGCGACGGGGCCTATGTGATCAAAGATCCTGAAGGCGGCATCGTTCGCTTTCTGAATCCCCACTACGCCGAAACAGATAAAGAAGAAATCTTTGAGCCCCTTATGCACTATGTGCCGGGCGCGCTCGACAAAGACATGATCGACAATAATCTTAATTATGCTTTGGATGAACGGGGCAATGAGATTTTTAATATTAACACGGGTTATTACTTGCGTCACGGCAATCCCCTTCGCAGCGAAGGGGTCGATGAAGGACGCTTGGGAACGCCGCTGTGGCATCCCGACGGATATTGGACCGGATTCCGCGGCTTTTTGGCGCCCGAGTCGGTAGGCTTGCCGCGCTTTTATGGACATGGTTCCTACGAAGGAACGCCGCTGCCAATTTTCGCGATCTCTAATAAAAATAACGATTACACCACCCAATATAGAGAACGATGGATCCGCCCCTTGCTCAATGACAGAAGCATCTATTACTACAGCCTAGCTGACGGATATTTCGCTTCTGTGGATTCTGTGGGTTCTGTGGGTTCCACCATTCCCGAAAACGGCTTTTATCCCTTTAAAAACGATGCTCTTCCTTACCTAGACTTAATCAACACGGATTCCATCCCTACCATTGCGTATGGTGAAGATTCGCCGGATTGGCAGGCCTTTGTCGAACGACGTTGGAATCCCGGCGATAATGTCATGGTGACCCTCTATGTAGGACATCCCGATCATAACCGCATTGCCGATCAAGTCAGCTACCGAGAATATGATGTTATCAACCGTACCCTTGATGACATTGTGCCTTCCCCTTATGTTGTAGATGGCTTTAGTAATTATGAGAGTGATGCGTTAGGTCAGATTGTTTGGCGAGGACCTTCCGGGGAGACAGACTTTACCAATCAGGTATGTTTGCATCCGCCTGCGCTGTTCGCGGCCAATGATCCCGGCAAACCAACTTTCTGGCTGCCCAATCATATGGGCTTGGATTTTTACCGTTCATTGGAACGCAAACATCCCCTCTATCACGGAGACCGTTTCGGTACCACGAACCGCTGGACGCCTACCGATGGCGCTTATGATGACTGGGCAGACAGTATGAGTCTTTTCCAATCAGGTCTCGGCGCGTTTCATCACTTGTGGGATCCCGACGGGGGGGAAAGTTCCTTTGATGCTCCCGGCATTACGCATTTCTACGATAATACGACAGGTAGATTTACCAAAGGAACGCGATTCGTATTTCCCCGTTTCAAAGATGCGTTAAATAATAATCCCTTCAATGAGCGCCGGGCACATCAGCTTTTCGGTCACGCCCTTTACGGTTCACCCTTGCGCATGAATACGCAGGCGCGCCTTTGGGAGAATCCGCCGGATCTTGCCTCTGCCGGTTTCGCATTGAATTTAAATGATGATCTTGACCATAACTACAACCAACGGGTGGGACACCAATTCGCCGGACTCGATGCATACCGCAATACGGGGCACGATTTAATTCAACGCAATTTCGATCTTGGTAACAACGGCTTGACTCAAGCTGCACTCGAACGACGGCCTGCGCTTGATTGGGCATTACGCAATATAGGTCTGAAGAAAAGCGTCTACAATACGCCCGTCGACCTCGCTACTTTGCCCTTCCTTTCCTTCGAACGCATCATTGAAGGGCCTCGATTCAATATGCGCAGTGACGGGCATTATTTCCCCCGTATGGCGGTGTCGCCCCTTAACACACGCTACTTCGCCTTGGAAATGGACAATATGCCCGTGTTGCCTAATGTCTCAAGCGCCTCCGGTGATCCCCGTTCTGTTTTTGTATCCAATGATATTTTGCGTGTCGTTTACGGTTATGATCCGGATCTCAGTGCTGTCTACGCAAGTCAAGCGGTGCAGGGCGGCGGCATATCCAGTATACGGGTAGATAAAACCAGTCCCGACCCCGATTCTCTCGCCGCCGAGGTGATAGCTGTGTCCACCATGGATCCTGTCGTTTTAACGGTCGGACAAGCCCGTGTTGTGCCCATTTGGCCGGCGTTGCCCGACGCCTATAATCCGATTACAGAGAGCGCCTTTGATGTCGATGAGCTGCGAGCCTTGTTCCAAAGCCCGGGGAATAGTTTGCCCCATAATTGGACACCTGTATTCTTGTTGGATTTGCCTATGCAGACACCTCGTGGACCGGAACTTGAAATCCCCTGGCAAATTGTGAACTATCCGAGACGCATTTATCCGGCTCCTAATCCGCCTGTAGCTTACAGATTGCCGGCGTCCATAGATTCATTAATTAAGCCCCGATATATTTTTAACGGAGACTATTATATCGCGAAATATTTCCCCGACGCCCTTTCAGAACTTCAAAACAACAATCGTAATAACATCGATAATTATTTAGCAGACAATATCTGGCCGCGCTGGCCTGTGCCCAGGGTTGCGTCGATCTATCCCGAAACCTATGAAAACACGGCCGCCGCTAACCGTGCTGTCATGTATGTCAGTAAGTATGATCCCATCGTTGGCGAACAGAACAGGCCGGAAGCACTCTTTGTGTGGGACAGTGACAGTGGACTCGAAAACGGCAGCTATATCGCCTATGTGGGAACCTTCATTCCCGGCATGGAAGATCGGTTGCGGCAAGCAGAAAGCTTATCAGATCTTGCTCAAGTTGGTTTGCAGACACAAAAGATTAATTTACTCCACAATAGCGGTTCCCCTATCTTAAATCTTGACCCGGACAGCTATCAATCGCTTCAGACAAGCGGAAAACACGAACGCTTTGCGCCCCGACTCGCTTTTGAACTGATTACCAATCGACGCGATGCCGAACGAATGCGTGACAGAGGACTCCGCCGTGATCCCGTCGCAGGCGTCTATGGATTGGCCCATCCCGCGGATTGGGGTAAAGAAGGGGATGGCGGTGATGACAGGATTGCCCGTGGTCAAGTCGAACGACCCGACAAGGAAGGCATTCTTCTCTACAGTGCCGGAGCATCGTGGCAGCCTATCCCTGTACACGTGACCGATAACTTCCTCGCCTTGCGCGTTCGCAATAACGGCAGCCCTTCGGAAATCGCATGCGTGACCCGTGTGATACTCGCGCCCGCTCCGCGTACACGGGGTGTCGTCAACATCAATACGGCGGAAACACAGCGCCCTGTAGTGACCGGTGCCGGAATCGGCAGCACGGCAGCCAATTGGGGTGTCGAGCTCTTCAACGTGCTCATGGGCTTACCGGGCGTGTCCAATGTGCTCAATGTTACGGGCGACAGAAACTTGCCGCCCTACGACAATGCGGCTTTGGGCTTACCGCACATGGAAATTCCAAAAGCGAGTTATCCCAATCTTGATCCTTTCCGAAAGACCTGGTCGACGGGCGAAGAGTTGGAGATGCTCTATGACTTATGGGGTACCACAGCAGGCGAAAATGTGTATCGGGTGCCGCCGCTCAGGAATCAGTCCTACCCGTTGCTAGCGCCAACGGAACAATATACACCCAACTGGTCGAGAAATTTGCATGGCCGAGCCTTACTGCGCTTAGTGGCGTTGATGCTTGAAGGACGTGAAGAACATCCCGACGGCCGTTACTACAAGAATCAAGCAGAATTAATGGACGGCATCTTTAAAGGCGGTCTTGTCCGCGCCGATCATAGTGATGGGCCATGGCCTTTGAGTAATCTTGGAATTCCCGGAGGTCGTTTTATTGCGCCGCCCGATGCGATTAATCCTGTCAACATCTACGAAGCACGTTTCGAAGAGATTATAGAACGGCTCCGACGTATGGGCAATACGTTGACCACACGATCCGATGTCTTCGAAATCATCGCAACAGTACAGTCCGGTAATGGAGCCGATTTCAATAATGATGGTCTTATTGATTATCGTGGAGGCGAATTCTCGACGCAAAATGAGCTGCGCGGCCGTATTATTTATGATCGCCGAGCACGTGCCATACGTCAGGACGAAAAACGCGAATAAAATTTCTGATTTGAAGATTTCATAAAAATGAAGCTAGACACAGCAAATGAAGATCTTGCTGTGATAGGAATCGTTAAATTTTAAGTGATAATGAGGGTGTAGGTCTGCGCCCCGCGCAGGTCTACACCCTTCGTTTTTGCAAAGTATAGCTTCGTTATAAGAGGGTTTCTCTTAAATCAACGGCCAAGCCCAAGGGCTTCGCAGAAGCGCCGCCACGACTTGCCGAAATTCCCAAACTATTTTACATAATCAATCAACTTCGCATTTACGCGTCATATTGTTATAATCAGACACACTGACCCTTAAACATCTAATTACAACTACGCCTGCTTTTACCTTGAGGAGTATGAGATGAAGTATCTCGGAGTATTTTCTTGCTGTTTTTTAAGCCTTATTCTTGTCCATGCTTTCGCCTTCGCACAGGCGCAGGACGCGACCTTATACCGCGATACCTGGGGCGTGCCCCATGTCTATGCGGATAGCTTAGTTGAAGCCGCCTATGCCTTGGGATATGCCCAGGCGGAAGATCGTTTGGAAGACATCTACAAGAACGTGCGTACCGCCATCGGTACCATGGCGGCCGCTTATGGAGAAGAATTTGTCGATCAAGACTTTTATTTGCGCGTATTTAAGAACGCTGAATTTTGTGAAAAATATTGGGATAATGCCCCTGCAAACATACGGGATATTTGTGATTCTTTTATGAAAGGCGTTGCGTCTTATGTGAAGGAAAATCCCGATAAAGATTTGGATTCGGCTACACCCTTATACGGCTGGCATTGTGTTGCCATTGGCCGTACCATGCTGCTGAACTGGCCCCTCGGTGTGCTGCAAGATGAAGTGAAAGCGAAACATCAAGCGCCGGGCTTCGGATCCAATGCCTATGCTGTCGCCCCTTCACGTTCCGCCGAAGGTTGTCCCATTCTCATGACCGATCCCCATCTCACTTGGGAAGGGATGGCAGTCTTTTACGAAGCACAAATGCATACGAAGGCCGAGGATCTGTGCGGCTACTTTATTGTAGGTTCGCCTTTGCCCGTCTTAGGGCATAGTGCCCACTGTTCTTGGGCATGCACGACCGGTGGACCCGATACTTCCGACGTCTATATGGTCAAGCTCAAACCCTATAGTCTGCTTGAATATGAATACAATGGCGCTTGGCATCCCATGGAAGTGGACATTATCAGCATAGAAGTGAAGGATGGTAAAACACAAAATAAGCCTGCCCTCTATTCACTCTATGGGCCTGTATTGGAATTTCCCGACGTTGAAAAAGGGATCGCCTATTGCGGTGCCACCCCCTACTATGATCAAGTCGGGATGATGGAACAGATGTACGCCATGGCACAAGCGCGCAATTACGACGAATTTTACAATGCCTTGGGTATGAATCAATTCATGGAACAAAATATACTCTTTGCCGATCGCGACGGTAATATTGGCTATGTCCGTACAGGCCGTACGCCTATCCGTCCTGAAGGCAACTATGATTGGTCGGTTCCTGTTCCCGGCGGCTCTGATGCGACGCGTTGGTTGGGCATTCACGATATTGCCGACCTTGTGCAAGTGAAAAACCCGCCTCAAGGATATTTCCAAAACTGTAACGTCAGCCCTGCCGTGATGATGGTCGATTCTCCCATGACGCCCGACAACTATAAAAACTATATCTATAACGTGCTTTGGGATAAAGACAGCCCCCGAGGAAAGCGCTTATTAGAATTGCTTGACGCAGATCCCCTTATTACCAAAGAGGCTGCCATAGACTATACCCTCGACAACTATGATATCCTTGCCACGCGCTGGCAGGAAGCGCTGAAAGCCGCCGCCGAAACCATGGAACAGCAGGTGGGAGCAGATGCCGAACTCGCCAAAGCGATACAAGATTGTTTGGCATGGGACGGACGTTACACCAAGACAGTCACTGCCGCCACCACCATGAAATTTTGGCGCTTGAAATGTGAAAACGAAATTGATATTGTAGCCATCGCCGATGAACAACCCCTTTCCCAAGAAGATCACAGCAAAATGATAGCGCTGTTACAGGAAACATTGGCTGAATTAAAAGAGACTTATGGAGCTGCTGCAGTGCCTTGGGGTGAAATTCATGTGGTAGGTCGAGGCGACAAGTTCTTCCCCACCCAAGGAGCCGATTTTGGCGGTGGAAAAGACAAAAAGAATTTTTCCGAAACAGTCTTTGACATTTCTTCCCGAGAAACACCCAAAGGTTCGGGCAAATATGTTGCCCGAAGCGGATCGAGCACGCTCATGATCTCATTCCTCCATGAAGACGGTATTGAATCCTATAGTGTGGTGGCTTGGGGACAAAGCGGACATCCCGATTCGCCCCATTACGTGGATCAGGCGGAAAAACTTTACAGTGAACGGAAAATGAAGCCCACGTGGTTTAAAAAAGAAGACTTATTAAACAATCTCGAATCCGAAAAAACGATTACAATTCAATAAGTTAAGGCAACATACAGTCTTGTGGTGAACGCGATACTTGCAGACACGGTGATTCCAAAAGGAAAAATCCCGGTCTGGTACCCATAGTAATGAGAATGGCAGCACTGTCATTATCCTTGCCATCACAACCGGAAAGATGAGGAAGTAATGAGCACATTTAATGGACATGAACGTCGGCGATATACACGCTGTCAACGTAATCTGCAGGTGAAATTTGATGATGGGGATCCGGGCGTGCTCAATCACGTGGATAACATCAGTGAATCCGGTGTTTTATGCCATACCATCAAACCCGTCGCGCTGATGACTAAAATCGGGGTTATTATAGAATTGCCTAAACCCGTTGACTATCGCCTGGAAACACCGGGAATTGTCGTGCGCTGTGATCAGGATGAGTTGGGAGATGATAACTTCAAAATTGCTATTTTTTTCCCACACGTCACAGAAGAAGATAAAAGCGCAATCCGACAATTCATTTCTTTTGACGAAGGCGATAAAGCCGGGAGATAATAGCAGCAGCGCTCCAAATGCGGCGTTTAGACCAAAGATTAACTTGCCCCTTTACCTCTTTTTTTTGACTGCCCTTTCACAGTAAAAGAAGGGATGGGCAGGCGATAAGGGGTTATATGGGCACTACATATCGATTTTATCAATGAAACTTAGTGACAAAGTATCAAGTCAAAGCAATGATTCATTGACCGCTTCAGTGTGCCAATAGCCTTCATTCACCAAAGCCCGATTTGGAATTAATCTCCCTTTTATTCAATTGAATTATTGAACAAACATAAAACACTAGGGCGTTAATATAGGGTATAATTCTTTACAATAAGGCATTATTCTTTGTATAACGAGTAAAACAGCTGTCTTGTAGGTGGTTGTGGATTAAATTATTTTGCGGTTATTCCGGGAAACGCGAATTCTATATCGAAAGAAAACTATTGACTTTTTTCCAAATTTAGGCTATAATAAGCCATCTTGTCCAAAATGTTGGTGTTGGCAAATAAAAATCAATGGGCATTCTTCTTGTCATCATGTCATTTTCGCGACTAATGAACGTTATAGGGGTATTAAAATACCGTTTGGCTGTCGCGACATCAGATTTTCCTTGTAACGCGACAACGTAATCACATTTCATTAAGGAGATAAGGTTCATGACCTTGAAACTCGCAACAGGATTATGGGTATATTCCGGTACACAAGACCGTTTTTGTGTGGAAGGCTACCGCGATGCACCGCGTATGCAGGATGTCATTCCGACGATTGCCAAATTAAAGGGCATTAAGGCCATTGAAATTCGCCAGACCGACATCACCCCGGATATGCCTGTACGGGATGTTAAACGTCTTTTAAAAGAAAACGGACTAGTCTGCAGTTCTGTCTCTACCATATTAAGCCATTCGCGCCGTTTCTCTATGGCAGGTTTTGCGCAGCAGCATCAAAAGACCCGGAACGCCGCCATCGACGAAGGGCGCAAGGCAGTGGAAATTGCACGGGCCTTGAACACTTCTGAAGTTACGTTGCGTTTGTATACAGACGGTTTTGACTATCCGTTCCACGTTGATTATATCAGCCATTGGAATACGGTAATTTCGTCGATCAAAACAATTGCGAAATTTGCTTCGCCTGATGTGAATATCGCTGTTGCCTATAAACCGCGTGATCCCCGTAAATTCCTGACCGTTTCTTCTGTGGGCAAAGCCTTGTCCATGTGTCAAGAAATTGCCATGAAAAATGTCGGGGTTGCCTTAAATTTTTCCCACGCCTTGATGGCGGGCGAAAATCCTGCAGAAAGTATTGCCTTTTTAAATCGCGCGGGCAAGCTCTTTCAAATGTATATCAGCGATTCTTATTCCCTGTGGGATGATATGATGATTCCCGGCAGTTTGCATCTTTGGGAAACGCTGGAAGCCCTTTATTATTTGAAGATGGCAAAACATCGCGGATATATCACTATTGATATCCTGCCGCAACGTATCGATCCGACCCAAGCGCTGCAGATCGCTGTGGGCAATCTCGCGATTTTGTGGAAGCGACTCGAAAAATTAGATGCTGCCGAATTACGCAAAGCACAACGGACCCTTGATGCCACGGAAAGTCAACGTATTATCCGGCGCATCCTGTTGCAGGGATAACTATACCTTCTGTCGTTGATATCATCCTTGCCGTAGGGAAGGTGTCACAAGTGCAAGAAGGAGGGCAAAGATACTGTTAACAGGTAATGTCCAGGGGCTGAAGGCCTCCCAGTTAAAATCTCTTGAACGGCTTGCCAAACGTGCCGCACGGTCCCGGATTATTATTTCCGTGGAACTTGCTCGAGAACTCGCGACCATCTCCTATGAAATCCAACGTCAGGTGGGGATCATTATTGATCGTAGGGGGCACGTTACCGATGTGATTGTTGGCGACGCCAAGGCACTGTTTCTGCCCGAAATACAACGGCGCGGCCGCGACCGTCTTTCCGGGCTGCGCTTTATCCATACCCATTTGGCAGGAGAAGCCCTGTCGGAAGATGATTTAACGGATCTTGCCTTATTGCGCTTAGACCTTGTTGCAGCTCTTCGGCTTGCTCCCGACGGCGCCGTTAAAACCATCCATAGCGCCCACCTGAAACCGGAGAACATCAGCGCCACACCTTGGGAAATCCTTGCGCCCCAATCCATTTTTGATCTCAAAGAAGACTTCCTTGAATATATGGGCGCTTTAGAGGAAGAGTTTGCCCGAACCCAACGACCTGTCGATGATAACGACAGGCGTGAGCGCGCCGTACTCATTCATGTATCCACCTACCCCCAGACCTTTGCACGGGATTCTCTCGACGAATTGTCTGAGCTGGCGCATAGTGCCGGGATCAATGTTGTCCATACCATTATCCAGCGCCGCAAATTGGATCCCCGCTATATTCTTGGTCGCGGAAAATTGCAGGCAGCCGTCATCGCTGCCATGCAAAAGGGCGCGGGGATGCTCGTTTTTGATCTCAACATTACGCCCTCACAGATCCGTTCTCTAGGCGATTTTACGGATCTCAAAATCTTAGATCGTACCCAAGTGATTCTCGATATTTTTGCACAGCGTGCGGTCACCCGAGAGGGGAAGCTGCAAGTAGAATTGGCACAGCTGCGCTATCTCTTGCCTTTCCTCAGTATACGCCAACAAGCTTTGTCCCGCTTGACCGGTGGTATTGGCGGACGGGGCCCCGGCGAAACAAGGCTGGAAGAAGACCGCCGCCGTGCACGGGACAGAATCGCAAAATTGGAACGGGAAGTGGAGCTGCTCGGGAAACGGCGTCGATTACGTAGGCACACGCGAACACAGCGGGAAGTGCCCACCGTCGCGGTCATCGGCTATACGAATGCGGGGAAATCGACCTTGCTCAATCATTTGACCAATAGCGAGGTCATGGCGAAAGATTGTCTCTTTGCTACCTTGAATCCCGTGTCGCGTCGTCTGCGCTTTCCCCGTGAACGAGAAATCGTAATCACCGACACCGTCGGTTTTATCCACAATCTGCCGCCGGACTTATTTGCGGCTTTTCGAACCACCTTTGAAGAGTTGCAAGAAGCGGACTTGCTCCTGCATATTATAGATGCCGGCAGTGTGGATCTTAACAGAAAAATGGAAACCGTGCTGGACACGGTGCGGCAGTTAGATTTAAAACAAAAACCCATGCTTACTGTTTTTAATAAAATCGATACTTGTGCTCCGGAAGAGGTAGAAGGATTGGTACATCAATATGGAGGCGTCCCTATTTGCGCCCTGAACCATGAGACCTTCGACCCCTTGCTGGATGCCATGGAAAGATTATTATGGCCTGCAACGACTATAGAACCCCTTACATCTTGAGGCTCATGACCATCATCATGATTTGTGCGGCGCCCTTGTTCGCACAGATGATGGACCCTGCGTCTTCCGAGCAAACAAACACAGCGCCTTCCCGCGACCAACTACTGAAACAGTTTCGGGACTATGAAACCATGAAAGATCCTTGTCATCAGGGCGAGGATGGCGGCGAGGCGTATCGTAAATTACTGCAGGATCTGGGATATTATGATCTGCTCGCCGAATGTCTGGAATCTGATGGTTCTCCCGACGATGCCGTGAAGTGGCGTGAGATCGGTATTGCATGGATGAATGTGGGGCCCAAAGGGGTGCAAGCCGCTTTCAATGCTTTCGATCAAGCGCTCAAAGATGCTCCGGAAGACGAGGAAAGCCTTTGCCTGAAGGCCTGCCTTTTTCACCGTGAGGGAGCCTATGAACAGGCGCGCCAAGGATATGAGGATACCTTAAAGATTAATCCGAACAATGTTCGTGCGAAACTTGGAGAGGCGGTTTTAAAGATCCGTGAAGGCGATATCAAAGCCGCTTCTGATGAAATTCATGCACTCGGAAGTGATGCCCAACCCTATGATGTCATTACACGGGTTATGTTGCGCAAAGCCTTATACGACTTTGAGCAACAGGGAGGCACCTATGCAGAGACTGCCGGCAACCATTACGCCTTTTCACAATTACTGTATCGCGCAGCACGCTTTTCAGATGCGTTGAACACTGCCTACACCGCGGCAAAAATGGAAACAGACAATACAGAGCTGTGGAATTTTATAGGGGCTGTGCAATGGCAGTTGGGCGACTTTGAACAGGCAAAATCAGCCTATGATCAATCATTGACTATTGATCCGAATCAACCGGACATTCAAATGAGCAGAGACCGGCTGGTACAGTCCATGGCGACACAAAATCAAGGCCGATAAGGCTAAGCTTTTGGGAAGATTGCCGCTTTGCGCTTCAGTAGATCAAGAATCGGCTGTAAACAAAAAAATATAGGTTAAGTGTCTGGTACCTACGATAGATTGAAACGGAATTAGATGCTCGCCTACACTGTTTAGGATTTATAGGTTAACGAGAGAGGTACGCTCATGTTGGCAATACGAACACAGCAGTTATCCAAGAGTTTTAAATCAATCGGCAAAAAAACAGTTCATGCCCTTCGTCCCATGGATTTAGCCGTGGAACAAGGCGAGATTTTCGGTTTTTTAGGAAGAAACGGTGCGGGCAAAACTACCGCCATAAAAATGCTTACAGGACTCATTCATCCTTCCAACGGGGACGCCTTTCTTTTTGACAGCCCGACAAATCAGCCCGACGCCCGCAAACAGGTCGGGTATATGCCGGAGCATCCCTACTTCTATGAATATTTAACACCGAGAGAAACCCTCGATTTCTACGGTTCGCTGCGTGGACTTACGCGGGAAGCACGGCTCCAAGAGTGGGACACCATCAGCAAGCTCTTAGACTTGCAAGATATTGGCGACCGCCGTATCCGCAGCTTTTCAAAAGGAATGCGCCAGCGTGTCGGCTTTGCTGTGGCTTTGGTAGGCGATCCGCCCTTATTAATTTTGGATGAACCCATGAGCGGCTTGGATCCTCTCGGCCGCAAAATGATTCGCGAATTGATGTTGCGCCTCAATCATATGGGAAAGACCATTTTCTTCAGTAGTCATGTGTTGAGCGATGTGGAAGAAATTTGTGATCGTGTAGGGATCTTAGTATCGGGCAAATTGACCGCCTGCGATCGAATTGTGAATTTGGTCGATACCCATCGCCAGTCTGTGGAACTGGAAGTGGCGGGAATCAACGCTGATGCCTTGGAACCGGTCAGCGGTGTGGCGCTGCAGTGTCTGTTCAACAAAGACGGCAGCTGCCGATTAACCTTTTCCGACAGCAGCCATGCCAATGATGCCATCAAAGCTATCCAAAATTTGGGCGGGCAGGTGCTTTCCCTGCATCCCGCTGTAGAGTCGCTGGAGGATTTCTTTATGCGTATTCAGGATGTCGTAGATGTCCCCGACAAAAAGAACAATGAAGAGTCTGAGATGCAGGCAGGGGAGGATCAGATATGAATAGAATTTGTGCAGTTGCGCATAATACCTTTCGTGAATCAATCCGCGATAAAGTGCTCTATGTGTTGTTGTTTTTTGCGGTAACCACTATTTTAGGTTCCAAGGTGCTGGGATGGATTAGCATCGGTCAGGATATAAAGATAATCAAAGATATTTGCCTGACCGCCATGTCTGTTTTTGGTACGCTTATTGCCATTTTCGTAGGCGCTAATCTCGTATACAAAGAAATCGATAAGAAGACCTTATACACGCTGCTGGCGCAGCCCATGAAACGCTACGAATTTATGCTGGGCAAATACATCGGACTCATGGCGGTCATTGTCGTATCCCTCGCCTTTATGACCATCGGCGGTACCTTTTATCTTTGGCTCATGGGCGGCGCCGTCAATGGCGTTTGGTTTCAGGCGATCTTGCTTGTTTCGATGAAGCTCACGCTGCTGACTGCATTCTCGATTCTGCTCTCTACACTGGTTTCGCCGATTCTCGGCGCTATTATTGTGGTTTCCTTCTATGTCGTGGGCCATGCCACCGACATATTTCAAGATTTGCCGCTCCAGTTTGAAGACACCGTGGCCAAAAAATTACTCGAACTCTTGTATTATGTGATTCCTAACCTAAACCTTTTCAATCTCCAGTCCGAAGCGGCGAACAATGTGCCCGTGGCGAACGGATACATTGTCTATACCCTGATTTATGGACTTGCTTGGAGTGCCTTATTTCTCGTTCTTGCCTGTATGGCATTTGAAGGGCGGGACGTATGAAGAAGTCTTTGTCGCGTCTTATCGTCGGGCTCTTTATTGCTGCTCTATGTTACGGCGTTTCATTGGTTGCCCTTTCCCAAGCCGACCAGATTAGGCAAGCAGAAGAGCGGGAAGAGATCTTGTATCTTCCCAATGAAAAATTATTAACCCATTTCACCGGAGGTTTTAATACGGTTATTGCCGATCTCTTATGGTTGAACTGTATTCAATACACAGCACGGGAACACCGAGGCGCACGCCATTTTACGTGGTTGGAAGCTATGCTGACCACTTCCACACGTCTCGACCCTTATTTCATAGACGTTTACCGGCTGGGCTCCATCTTTTTGGCCGCGTTGCGCGCCGATGCAGATGCCAGCTTGAATCTCATCCACGCAGGAATGCAACTTAACCCGCACTCTTGGCATTTGCCTTATGAAGCCGCCATGGTCTATCTGATGAACAAGCGCGAAGAACCTGACGCACGATTGATGGCGGCCCTCTATCTCAGCGCTGCCATATCGACCGGAAAAGCACCGGGCGGCATCGCGAATCTTACCGCCAAATTGCAAGATGAATTTTCACTTACCGAGATAGAACGGGATTCATGGCTGGAAATGCTTAACAGTGATGATTCTTTTTTGCGCGAATTGGCGGAAAGAAAACTCATCGAGATTGAGCTTCGAAAAGTATGTTCACAACTAAATGAGATTGTGGGCCTCTTTAACGAGCAACAAGGCAAAGGCGCCGAAAGCTTGGACGATCTCATTACGGCGGGGCTGGTGAAGGCCATTCCCGAAGACCCCTTGGGCGGCTCCTTTTTCTTGGGAAGCGATGGCATCGTTTACAATACTACCTTGCTGAATGATATCGTGATCCGAGAACGCAATCCTATTATTAATGCGCTGGACGACTACAACAGTGAACAGGGTCAATGGCCGCCTGATTTAGAAAGCCTCGTCGTTTCCCATCATCTTAAAGAAATACCAAAACACCCGTATCCGGATCGTAGTTGGCACTATGATCCCGTCACAGGCGAAGTCGAGTAGCCTATAGATCCGACACGCACACCGACCAAGGCCGTAGGAAGAGGCTGAGGCGGTCGCTCTCTTTTTTCTTTAGGGCTGAGCATATGCAAAAAGATATTCATAAACCTATTATTGTCCAATCTGACCGCTCCATTTTATTGGAAACGGATAGTCCCGAATTCGAAAATGCACGGGATTGTCTCTCTATGTTTGCTGAGGTGGTTAAATCTCCTGAATACATTCACACCTACCGAATTACAGCCCTTTCCCTTTGGAACGCCGCTTCCATGGGAATGACTTCAACAGAAATCATTGAAGATCTCGAAGCGTATAGCCGTTACGAATTACCTCAAAATATCGTAGCAGACATCCGTGAGCTCGTTGCCCGCTATGGACAATTAAAACTCTATAGAACTGATGATGACGGCTTGGTGTTGGTTTCAGATTTGGAAGTGCTGATCACAGAGCTTGCCAATCACCCGCAAGTGCGTCCTTTTATTCACAGTCGTCCGGAGAGAAATAAACTCCTTGTCAAAGCCGAAGATCGCGGCAATATAAAATCAACCCTGATAAAGATCGGGTTTCCCGTTGAAGATTTGGCAGGATACGCCGATGGGGCGCCCCTCGACATTACGCTTCGCGAGAAAAGCCTTGAAGGGCGGGCTTTTTCCATTAGAAAATATCAACGAGAATCTATCGATGCCTTTTATCTCAATGGCTCTAATCTCGGCGGAAGCGGCGTGGTGGTCTTGCCCTGTGGGGCGGGAAAAACAATCGTCGCTATTGGTGCGATTACAGCCATTAAAACGCATACCTTGATTTTGACAACCAACACGGTCGCATTGCGCCAATGGAAAAAAGAGCTCCTCGATAAGACGTCAATCTTGGAAGAAGACATCGGAGAGTACAGCGGCGACCAAAAGAATATACGACCCGTCACCATCGCCACCTACCAAGTCCTTACCTATCGGAAAAGCAAAGATAGTCCCTTTGTTCATTTTAATATCTTTGATAAAGGGCAATGGGGGCTCATTGTCTACGACGAAGTGCACATGCTTCCCGCGCCTGTTTTTAGAGCTACGGCCGCCATTCAAGCAAAGCGACGGCTGGGATTGACAGCGACCCTGATCCGTGAAGATGCACGGGAAGAAGATGTCTTCAGTCTTATCGGCCCCAAAAAATATGATGTGCCTTGGAAAGTATTGGAAAAACAAGGATGGATTGCCGAAGCCTTGTGCAGCGAGATACGCGTTCGTCTGCCTGAAGATTTGCGCTTCGAGTATGCCATCTCGCCCAAACGTAATAAGTTCCGTATTGCCTCTACCAATCCCCAAAAAATAAAATTGTGTGAGTTATTAGTGGAACGGCATCGCGGCGATAATGTGCTCATTATCGGTCAATATCTCAGTCAATTGAGAGACTTGGAAAAATACTTTAAAGCGCCCATTATCACGGGACAGACCGCCATCAGCAAACGGGAAGAATTGTATGGCGCTTTCCGCGACGGAAAAATAAAACTGCTCATCGTCTCGAAAGTTGCCAATTTCGCCATCGATTTGCCCGATGCCAATGTGGCGATACAGGTCAGCGGAACCTTTGGTTCGCGGCAGGAAGAGGCGCAGCGGCTGGGCCGCATTTTACGGCCCAAAAATGAGCCGGGGGCTGTGGCACACTTCTATTCGCTCGTCTCCAAAGATACCTGCGACCAAGACTTTAGTATAAAGCGGCAACTCTTCCTAACGGAACAAGGATATCGTTACGAAATCTTGAACGAAGACGTGCTCGTAGAAATGGATTGAGGCGCCCGGCGTCCCGCCTAAAGCCTTAATATTTCCCCGTCCCACCATCCTCTTTTACACGCCATTAATCCAAACTAATGGTTTCCGACCCATTTCTTTATTTTTTTCGATTATTATAAAGATTTATCGGAAAAGGCTTGTTTTCTTGTAAATTTCTACTATCTACCCCATTTTTTTCGAAAAAAATCTTTTTTAATTCCTGGATATGGAATAGTCCTCTGTCATAATAGCCATGATTTACGAAGGCGTAACGCCAAAATAAATCATTTAGGCTCCGGTGAGGCCGAGGGGTTGCCGGCGCGCAGCACCTTTGAGAAATGGTGTGTCGAGGGAAGCGACAGCTTTCAAACGGTGCTGCGCGATCCGGCAAAAGAGAATAAAGCCTACCTTTACTGCAAGGGATAAATCTTTCCGCAGCGGGGACATTGCACCTGTGATTTTTTGTAAGTGGGGGGGATTTTCGCTTTCAAGCCGCATGTACAACTTAAGAAACGAAACCCATTGACGGAACGGACGAGATCAGCAGCTTCACGATACCGTTGCCTTGGTGTCGGTTCAGATGTTTTAGGTGTAGGCGGCGGCGAAGCAGTCTGTGGAGCTGTTTGGGGAAGACCACCGGTCGCGGCGCGGTGAGCAGCGGCACCCGATACCATGCCTGCCGTTGCTGTCGGCGTTGCGAAGGCAGCGGCGGGCATATGAATATCGTTCAAGTTACCTTCCATCTTTGCCGCTGCCGCATAGGATTGATAGGAAGTAACACCGCCCATGGCACGTAAAATCCGTATACGTTTCGCTATAGGAGGATGGGTACTCGTTAGGGAACTTAAACTGGCTTCCCGCGCCTCCAGAGGATTAATGATATATAAGGGCGCTAAGACCTTGCTCGTTGACTCTTTTTGACCGGGGTTGCCGGCGATTACTTCCAGTGCACTCGCCAAGCCTTCGGGATAGCGTGTATAGACAGCGCCGCCGGCGTCTGCCAAATATTCACGTTGACGGGAACAGGCAAAATAGAGCAATTGAGCCATAAGGGGCGCGATAATGGAGAGTATCCAAGCGAAGAGCAATAGGACAAGGGTAATCAATAATAGGGCGCCATTATCTTTTGATTTGCGCGTACTGAAGCGGCTGGAATTATAGGCGGCGTGGGTGGAAAAGCGCATGGTGAGCAAAAATAATTCGGTGATCAATACGATGGATCCCAGCATGATTGTGGCAAAGGTCATGAAAAGGATGTCGCGGTTGGCAATGTGGGCGATTTCGTGCGCAATAACACCTTGCAGTTGATCACGATTTAATTTAGCAAGCAGCCCTTGGGTGATGGCGACGGCAGCGTGTTCCGGGCTGCGCCCTGCGGCAAAGGCATTTAAGGACATGTCTTCGATGATATACACTTTGGGTACGGCTGGCAGTTGTGCCGCAATCGCCATTTCCTCCACCACATTAAAGAGTTGGGGATGATCTTGTTTTCGAATCTGTTTTGCCCCCGCAACGGCCATAAGAACGCTGTCACCGCCTGAAAAAGCGACAAGGGCTTGGACGCCCCAAATTAGAAAACTTACCGCCATCCCGATCAACGCGCCCATAGGAATGATGAACCGGAAACTCCCGACCATATAGGATTCGGTGACGGGGAAAGCGATCATTCCAATGAGGGCGCCTACAATAAGCAGGACAAGTAACATTAAAAAGATGAGTACAGCGGATTTCCGCCGGTTCGCACGTATCAGTTCAAACATAGCGTACGGCTTCCCCTTTCTGAGCAGCGTCGCAAAGCAGCGTCAGCAGGATACACGCCTGCAATACTGGTTTACCCCTACGGCATTTAAGAGAAGGAGACTTTGGGAACCTCACGTTCCGCAGTTTCAATTTCAAAGAAACTTTCTTTCTTAAAATTAAAAAGTCCCGCCACGATGTTCGTAGGGAACATTTCAATGCGATTGTTGGCGACCATAACCGAATCATTAAAGGCTTGTCGTGCAAAACTAATCCGATTTTCTGTGGAGCTCAGTTCTTCCTGCAACGCAAGGAAATTTTGATTCGCTTTCAAGTCCGGGTAACGTTCCACAACCACAAAAAAATTACTCAACGCTTTGTTCAGTCCGCTTTCCAACCCGCCCTGTTCTGCCACGCTCGCTCCTTTTGCTGAAGCGCTCTGGGCAAGATTGCGAGCACTCACAACGCTTTCCAAGGTTTCACGTTCATGCTGCATATATCCCTTCGCGGTTTCAATCAGATTGGGGATCAAGTCGTGGCGGCGCTTGAGCTGAACATCAATTTGTGACCATGCATTTTTTACCGCATTCCGCAAGCGTATCAAGGTGTTATAAGCGCCGATCATCCAAATCAAGACCACGAAGGCGATTGCGCCAATTACAAGTACTCCAACTAAAAAGCTGCTCATAGACTTCCTTTCTCTTTAACAGTGATACAAAGCCTTACTCTTCCTTTTCTTGAAAAAGTTCACCCAGCCATGTCAGAACGGGTGAGGCCTCAACTGACAAGGCTGCCTTCAGGATATCGTGTAGTTCGCCCTTGTCAAACCACATACCATGTTTCTTGGGACACAAATCATAGACAATTGGAGCAGCACCTTTTGTAACTTGTTTTTCCATCATCGTGCTACAAATGGGGCAGGGACGCTTTGCTTCCCCTTCCGTATGTTTGAGATCGCCTCCACTCAGAAATTCTTCGCTTAGTTGATGTTCGCCCAGTAAAAGATCCAGTTCGCCCGTATCAAGCCAAAACCCTTGGCATTCGCCACAGAAATCAAGTTCGATTTCTAAATATTCAATGGTAAAAAGGGGTTCATGGCAGACTGGACATTTCATGAACGTATTCTATACTTGCATTCTAAAGGAATTCAACTCAAAGATACCAATCTCACTAGAAAGACGTACATAAGCAACCGTTGCACATGAACCGGACTTCTCTTTATAGCGTGCGTGGAATAAAAAAGACGCTTGAATAGGAAGTCTCTCTTCCTGTCTCAAAACCTACAGGACGCATCAAACGCCGATCCCCTTTGATCACTGCATCCTATTATTCAGCGCCGGCGGCGACGCTCCTTGTGTATCTGGCAGGAAGCAAGCGCCCCCTCTTTTTTCAGCGGCCAAACCTCCCCGAGGGTGTTCCTTAACTAACTCATAAATAGCACTCAGCAAAACGCCATCTTGGTCTCGCTTTTAAGCCTATAGCGATGGGTAGAACGAGGTTAATTGACCACGGTATAGGCCCGACGTTCCGACACTTCGTGGGTATGCTGCACTACATTTGCAACATCCCGGCGCCGCGCCGGGCTCAGAAGTTTCCCTCCGCTATGTCCCGCAGTATAGCCTTGTCTAGTTCTGACTCGGCCAAAAGCTTCTTTAATCGAGCGTTTTCGATTTCTAATTCTTTTAAACGCTTCGCTTCGTCGCACTTCATACCGCCCTATTGATTGCGCCAGCGATGGTAGGTTGCACTGCTCACTTCCAATGCTTGGCATACATGTTCCACGGACTTTCCAACATTCAAAAGACGATCCGCATCCTGAAGTTTGCGAAGGATTTGTTCCGGATGGTGCCGTTTCCTTTTTGACATAATCAAGTCTCCTTGCCCGAAGGGCAGATGGGAAACTCTCACTATACATGGACCAATTTACAGGGGACACACCAGCGAACCAATAGCAGTTTCTGTAGCTGCGGAATTTGGATGTTAATAAATCCAATCTACAAAAATAGACTTCCAGAATTAGTAAACGGTATAGAAAAATGTTATGAGGGATGCTGTACTTTTATGATATCATGCCCATTATGGGCTTGAACTTGTCCGCATAAAAGAAGGATATATTAGAGATGACAGTACTTGCGTGTTGTGCATGGCTAATTCTCGGCCTTAGTACCACGGACTGTCAGGGTTTTGGATCTTCCGAAGATACGCTTGTTGTTTCTTCTGATGCCGCTGTTTGGCGCAACGCATTGTTGGATTGGTCACGAAGCCTCAAGTCATTCCAAGGAACATACACAGTCAATACTACCTATACGGACCCATTGGAACCCGGCACCACTCGGCCAGAATGGTTCAAGGTACATTACCGCCTTCGTGACGATGCCTTTTACGCCAGTGTTGAGAGTGATATGGTGAAAAATGAACAAGACATTTATGTCGAGCGTAACAACTACTTAACCTATCTTACAATTAACTTGGATGATCCTTATGAATCTGTTTACTCACAACAAACACTTAATCCAGGTGAAATACATGCGTATGCGTATCCTAGAGAGGCAATCTCTGTGCCACAGTTTTTGTTTGGGCAAGACTTCAGATCTTATGTCGTTGAGAAATCTGTAGAAGGGTTTTTGGCTGCAGGATGCTCGTGCGTAATTATACGGGATGACCAGCCTGTATTTGCTCATTTTCGGGGCGACCGTTTTATTGAGTGCCAATTTGACAAGGGGGATAGGCCGGTACGTCTCAGTTTTGGTGTCGGGTGCGATTGTCCGGCTGACTTACGACAATTCTATGTGAAGGAATATGGGTTTGACCCCGGTACTATTGGTGAGCCTTGGGTTGATATTTTCTATTATGACTATAAAATTATCGGCGACATTTTTTTCCCTCTACACATTACCCGATACGTTTATCAACGTAATCAGGATGCTATCATTTGGACCCAGCAACTAAATGAACGTCTAAAAGCATTAGGCGAACCACCAAGAAGCGCGAAATCTCGTGAAGAGCGATGCAAAGTTTTTGCGGAAATTGCATGTCTGAAAATGTATGAAGCCAAGAGAATATCGGACGTAAGATACATTGAAGAAACCTTGTCCATAAATGTGCCGATTGATGACAGTTGCTTCGATATAGCATTGCCCGATGGCACCAAGGTGTTCGACAAGGAAAGGCGGTTCTCATTTCAAAAAGGGGTTACTATGCCCCCCTTTTTTAAGAAACTCTTGGTAGCGGGGGCAATAGCCACCGTTACAGCGCTTTGTTTAGTCGTGATAGGGTTTCTGTTATATCGTCGAAAAATAAATATTGGCCGGAGTTGATAAGATGTTCCCAGTGGCATGTTTTTTTGGCTGCTATCGGAATATCGTGAACTTGTGTATGTTGCATTCGGAGTCTGACAACGATATTGAGACAGTTCCTGTAACTATTTAGGGAGCAATCTGTGCTCCGTTCAACTTTTTTACGCCCTTCGGGCCTGAGTTTTTAAGGCATAGGGGTCTATCAATCCGATATGCGTTTGAAGAGGAGGAGTGAGGTACCAATTGGCTGCCCCACTCACTCCCGGCACATCGTCTTGATGAGCCCCCGGGTTATCCTTGGGCTGGTTGCATTTCAACCTTGAATCCGCGATCCTCAAAAATAAGACTTGACTTTTGACCTCTGATTGTGTATTATAGTTTTATAAAGATGAATCTTACCATGCGTGATTGATAATACTTTGGAGGCATACTCAACCACAAAATAGGAGGATTTGTTCTATGTTAGCATTATTTGTTAATCGTGCGGGGGGGGGGAGAGTAACTACCTTAGGGACTCCCGTTAATGCGGTGATTATCTCCACCTTCCTTCATTTTTCTATCCCTGAGATCGGGGTTATTCCGTGTTGACGGAGCACAACGATACGGGCGGACTGTGGTCTGCCGTGGGCGATATGTCCCGGTTCTTTGTGCCCTTCGGCCATACGGCCCTGGCGGAAGCCGCCTTAGACAGCACGGGCAATCCCGACAACGGGACCTACACCTACCTCGCACACGACCACTTGGGCACCGGCCGATACGGATTCGACGAGGCGAAAACCCAAGTGTCCGCC
>Ga0172382_10000308_pt1 | contig 90854 bp, 80 predicted proteins | sample Leawel138RmetaG_FD_122245 | JGI IMG/M metagenome (GOLD analysis project Ga0172382, IMG submission 122245) | Leachate microbial communities from a municipal landfill in Southern Ontario, Canada - Leachate well 138R metaG | ecosystem: Engineered > Solid waste > Landfill > Unclassified | place... | reverse complement strand
GGGCGTTGCCGGCACGAACGGAACGGCTTGGATTGAGGACGACTCCTGCGCAGGCGGCGCTCATCCAGCGTGCTGCTGCAATTCGGGGAAAAAGTGTGACTGAATTTGTTATTTCGAGCGCCTGCGAGAAAGCGGAACAGACGCTTATGGATCAACGCTATTTTATGATGGATGATAGTGCGTGGCAGGCCTTTAATGACGCGCTTGATAAGCCGCCGAAGTTGAATGAGGCACTGCGGAAATTGATTTCAGAGCCCGCCCCATGGGAAAAATAGTCGCGACCGGCGGAATCGAGTATTCCGCGCCGGTTCCTCTTTCTTCCTCTCATGTATGCGACGGTTTTGATTGCGGCCATGCGTCACTTAACGAGTGGCTCCGTCGTTTTGCGCTGCAGAATCAACGCGCCGATGCGGCAAAAACGTATGTGGTATGCCGAAATGATTGTGTTATAGGGTTTTATACCCTTGCTGTCGGTTCCGTTGAGCAGGATTCTGCTACAGTAAGGGTTCGTAAAGGACTGGCGCGCCATCCTATACCGGTGATGATTTTCGCAAGGCTGGCCGTTGACCGCAACCATCAAGGGAAGAAGATCGGAAGAGGGCTATCGAAGGACGCAGTGTTAAGAACGCTGCAAGCCTCTGAAATAGCGGGGATTCGTGCCTTATTCGTTGAAGCGAAAGACGAGCAGGCAAAACAGTTCTATGAGCGCTTCGGTTTTGAACCTTCGCCTGTTTCGCCTTTGCAGCTCATGGTGTTAATGAAGAATCTCAAAAATTAGGGACAGAGCCCCTATTTTTTTGTTCTACGTTCTATGTTCAAGGTTCTATGTTGGCAAAGTCGTAAAAAAATATTTTCCCTCTCCTGGTGGGAGGGGATGAAGGGGAGGGGAAATTAACTACTTGTAATAGCATGATTTATCACCCTCACCCCCGCCCTCTCCCATCAAGGGAGAGGGAGCATTCCGACTTCTAATTAGTTCTTCCAGTGGTGCATGCATTATGAACCCGTTCCCAATCACCACTTTTTTAATTCCATGTAGGATCGAGGGGAAAGGACTGAGGCACCGGGCGGAGGGTTTTTTAAGAGGAGTTGGTCGCCCGTGACCAGGATCGATCCGGGAACCGCTGACATCAAAGCCCATAAATGATCGTCTCCGGGATCGGGTGCAGCGGCTGCTGCCTGCGGTTCTCTCCAAATGGCATCCAGGGCAATTTCTTCCAACATTTTGTCGATTTCTTCTTCTGTAAGCCCGTGGAGTTGTACAATTTTTGGCCGCAAAGGGACGTTCCGGTACTCGGACAGGAGCTGCGGTGAAAGCAGGAAGGGCAGTTCGCCGCTGAGCATTTTATCGACAATCGCGGAAAGGGGCGAATCCTTCTCTTTTGACAGAATTCCGCTGACAAGGACATTGCTATCGATAATTGCCGGCTGGTTCATTTGGAACGTACTTTGCGTGTCTCATCGATCGCCAGATCGAGGGCGGCGCGGTCGTCGAGGGCGGATTGCCGGCGGGCGCGCGCCACAAGATCGCGGGCGGATTCTGTTGTTTTTATTCCGTACATTTCCAGGCTTTCTTCGATTATCGTGGCGATGCTTTTTTTCCTTCGGGCCGCCGATTCTTTAAGCGCCCTGTGCCGTTCTTCCGAAAGAGTAATGGTCAGGCGCGGCATGCTGCATCCTCCTTATGGTCCATGATGGTGAAAAATCACCAAAACACCATAGCGCGATGGATGGTGATTGTCAAGGCTGAATTTTGAAAATAGGGGACGACGGGTTCATAAGCCGTGATCGCTGATGCAGCGTATGATCCGATTATTTTCCATGGCTTGAGAACCCGTCCCCTGAAGGTTCCTGGTTGAAATCCCCCCTAACCCCCCTTTTTCAAAGAAGGGATACAAGGACGGTTCATTGTCGTCTCGGATCCGGCCAGTACGATATTTATCCTTGGCAAAAGGACAAACTTTAATTAGTTGTCCTTATTATAAGGATAAAATATTATATCCAAGAATAGTATTAAGGAAATACTTCTTTCGAACCGTTCGTTTATTCTGGAATCGGTTCCCCACATTGTGCCGAGATCTCCGGCGCATGTAACTGCCCCCGGAAAGACGGTGATACTGTATGGTATCCGGCGGAGCGGGAAGACCTTCATTCTCTACGACATTTTTCGCAAGAACCCTGTGCCGGCACTGTATCTGGATTTCGAGGATGATCGTCTGGCCGGTTTCACGGCGGCCGATTCTCGGACGGTTCAGGAAGCAGGCGCCTCGATCTGGATGAAGGGTTAATCCTGACGGACGATCAGGCCTGGGAAGAAGAAGCGGAGGGAATCAAAATACGGGTAGAGCCCCTGTGGCGCTGGCTCATAAAATAAAGACACTGGGGGACAGGTTCACAATACTTGAAAAACTGGTGATTCATAAGTTGTGTTCGTAAACCATGTATTGCGAACCCGTCCCCAAATGGTTTGTGAACCTGTCCCCACAAAATAATTAGGGGCACTTCACGCTAGTATCCCAGGGCCGCCCTCGCATCACGACCGGCTTTTATCATCATGAGGCGGTCGTCGGAGTGCTGTTATGACTGTCATGATCCAAACAACTGACAAAAAGCATGATGATAATGACGACCGGAATAATAGGTAAATATCTTCTACGCATAAGACTTCTCCTGATTCACAAATTCGTTGACCATGTCGCGGAAGAGTACCGGTTGTTCCAGGTGGTGGAGGTGCGAGGCGTCGGGCAGTACGGCCATTTCGGCCCGGGGGAACAGATCGCAGTATGCTTTCACCGTAACAGGCGCAGCCTCGTCATGTTCTCCGCAGACCAGCAACACGGGGCACTCGAGCTCTTTTACCTTCATAGATGTTCCTTTCTTCGGCTCTGCCCGACGATGGCGGCGGTCTTCTTTCTCCAGCCCTCATCGTATGGAGACAGCAAAATGGGAATAGAAAGAATCGCGAAGAAATATAAGCGTTTGAAACCGTAACTGTCAAGGTAAAACGGAGAAAAAAAGGGGACGGGTTGAAATCCCCCCTAACCCCCCTTTTTCAAAGGGGGGAACCGAAGGATGTCCCCCTTTGTAAAGACAAAACGGTACTTGGATGCCGGATCGCGTCCGGTATGACAAAATGGTAGCTGGATGCCGGATCGTGTCCGGCATGACGATATTGAAGCTAAAGGGGATTTTTCGAAGCTCTCTAATATCCAAGGGGCTATGGGCTATGGGGGCGGTCAAAATTCGAGTTCTTGCGATGGCGTCGGTTTTAGTTTTTATTCTGTTTTTGAGATTCTGATAATTTCAAGTGCTCTAAAAGAGGTCTTAATTCCGGTAGGCGTTCTTTAGCCACCTTCCAGACTGTCATTAGATCAACGCCCATGTAGTTGTGAATCAGTACATCGCGCATGCCAGCCATGTTGTTCCATGGAATGTCGGGATATCGTTTTCTAATGGACGATGGTATTCGTTTCGTCGCTTCGCCGAGAATTTCAAGGCTTCTGATTACTGCGTTGCGTGTCTTCTTATCTGCCGAGAATGCTTCGTAAGTCATGCCTCGAATAAAATTCTCGTATCGGTCATCGCTGTAATAATATCATCAATGTAATCGTCCAGCTCGCGACCTTTAAACATATTCGACCTCGGCCAGGATGTGCTTCCCGATTTTTGGTTTGAGGGCAGATTCCATGACAAGATCGATTTTGGCATGGAATCGTTTTTCAAGATAGTCGCGAAGGTCTACAAACTCGAAGAGATCGATATCGCGGTCGAAGGTTACCAGAAGATCGATGTCGCTTCTTTTCCGTTGCCGGTCCTTAACATACGATCCGAAGAGTCCCAGCTTCTTTACCCCGTAGCGGGATGATAGTTCTTTTTTATTGTGCTTTATTATTTCGATGATCTCTTTCTTCTCCATACTGTACGGCCTTTACAGATTGAATTTATGGTTTTTCTCTAGCATATTTATGAAAATGTAAAAAGCTGGAAAAAATAGAAAAATTAGTGACAACGTCATATTTTTAGGACATTCTCAGGGGACGGGTTCGCAAGCCGTGGTCACCAAAAATAGGGGGACAGGTTCACAATACTTGAAAAACTGGTGATTCATAAGTTGCGTTGGTTACCGTGTATTGCGAACCCGTCCCCAATGATTCTCATGATAACTTTATGTTCTTCATGGAAAGTATGGACCACAACCAGTACCTTCCTTTTGCGGAAATTCCCATTGTTATCCATCTTTCTTCGGTGCCACTGTGATTTTGTGAGGTTCAGGTATCTGTTCTGCTGTTTCCTAAAGCCGGATTTAAAGGTTGAAAAGTCTATGCGATAAAGCTATCCTTACAAAAAGGAGGTAAGGAATGCTTGCAAAGCTTACATCGAAAAATCAATTGACGCTGCCGAAAGATGTGGTCAAGGATTTTGCGGGGATTCAGTATTTTGACGTTTCCGTTCGTGACAATGTCATAGTGCTGGAGCCGGTGAAAATTCAACGGGCCGACGACAATCTGAAGGCGATACGTGAAAAAATGAAAAAGCTGGGCCTGTCGAAGAAAGACGTGGAGGACGCGGTGTCCTGGGCAAGGAAAAAGAGTAAATGATCAGGGTCGTGCTCGACACGAATGTCCTGGTCTCTTCGATTCTGTTCGGCGGAACGCTCGGCGATATTCCGGATGGCTGGAAAAACCGCCTCTGTACACCCTTGTTTTCCCAGGCTAGCTTTGCGGAATTCAGGAGCGTGCTGACCTATCCAAAGTTCTCTTTGACGCCGGAAGAAATAGAATCGATTATTGTGGACGAGGTACTACCCTTTTGCGAAGTTGTTGAGGGGGTCGAAGAGATACACGGCGTCTGTCGCGACCCGGATGATGACAAATTTCTCGCATGCGCGGCAACTGTCGAAGCTGACTGCATTGTCACCGGTGACAGAGATTTGCTTGACCTGGGTACGTTCAAGAATGTTCCGATTATTACAGTGAGTGAATTTGTGACGAAGTTGATGGCGTGCGCCGCAAAAAAATAGGGACAGCACCCTTATTAGGGACACTTCCCTAATTATGGTCGCTAAGTCTTTGCCGTTAAAGGAGATTCTATTCCTGACTCCTGGTTGGCAGCCTTCGGCCGGAATAGGGGGACAGGTTCACAATACTTGTAAAACTGGTGATTCATAAGTTGCGTTGGTAAACCATGTATTGCGAACCCGTCCGCAAATGGTTTGCGAACCCGTCGCCCAAAGGTTGCTGGTTTAAATCCCCCCTAGCCCGCCTTTTTCAAAGGGGGGAACATAAGGAGTCTCCTTTTCAAAGTCTGATTTTGTATCTGCATTTTTAAAACTTGACTTTAAGAATATCCATGTTAGTTTCAAATTATGTTTACACGATGGCTTGAATTTTCAACAAAGAGAAGTTGTCTTCTGATCGGCCCCCGCCGCTCAGGAAAGACGACCCTTCTGCGAAAAAGGTATCCGGAACTGCGATACGCCACTCTTGACGACCTGGATTACCTGGACTGGGCGGAACGGGACCCCAAAGGCTTCGTGCAGGACCTGGGAACATCTGCGATAATAGATGAAATCCAGCGATGCCCCCGGCTTACCATCGCCGTAAAGCATGCTATAGACCAGGCGGGGGGGCTGTTCTTGATGACCGGCTCCAGTACGTTGGGTCTTGTCGACGCCGCGGCCGATACCCTTGCCGGCAGGATCGACATCCTCTCATTACCCACGGCCTGCTGGGGGGAAGAACTGGGCGAGCCCACCCATGCCATATTCACGGAACAGGCCCATCCTCTGCAGCTGAAAGAGGGTAACCGGCTTCTGCAGCGCGCCATGACCTTCGGCCAATTTCCCGAAGCCCTCACCTGTGAAACGGACGAGCAAAAAGAGGAAGCGCTGACCCGCTATAAAAACACTTATTTTACCAGGGATCTCATGCAGATATCCAACATCGAAAACTTGGCCGGCCTTCTGGGCATACTGCACAACCTTGCCCATAGCCTGGGTTCACATCTTGAAGTCAGCAATTTTGCCCGGGAAGCCGGAGTAAGTCACCCCACGGCAAAAAAATACCTTAATGCCCTTGACCAGGCTCAGCTTACGTTTCAATTGCAGGGCTATCACCTCGGTCCGGCCAAACGATTTCTGAAAGCGACAAAAACCTATTTTGCCGACAATGGCATCATCCGCAGCCTCAACGTCCCGCTGGCCCAGGGTCAGCTTCTTGAAAGCTTCGTCATAGCCGAACTGGAAAAACGCCGAAAACTGGGATACATTCCTGCAGACCGCTTCTATTACTATAAAAGTGCGGCGGGACATGAAGTCGATCTCGTTTTCGAACTGAAAGACAAGATCTGCGCCATTGAGATCAAATCCACCCGAAAGCCGGGGAATAAAGACATTTCAATCCTGAAAAACTTTGAACCGAAAAAGAAGATACCCACACACCGGTTTCTATTTTATACCGGTGAAGAGTACGCAACAGTCGACAACGTCCGCCTGATCCCCGTCGCCGCCCTGTTTCGAGGGAAATAGGTACCTGAATTAATTGTGAATTAATTGGGGACGGGTTCACATTTCTCTCCACATATTTCCGCAAATGCGATTTTAATAAGAGCGAAATGTGAACCCGTCCCCAATTAGGAACGTCCCCAATTTAATGCCAGTTTAATGTTATGATTCCTGTTGGACTTGTTTTTATTATTATATTGCCAGTGCTGATATTTGGGGCGACGCCGTCGTGGGTGATGCCGGTGGTCGAGGCGGTGGCGTTTGCGCTGTGTTTGGCTGCGGTAATCGGCAGGCGCGGCGAGGGGCCCGCGGTCTTCAGAGAAGGGGCGCCCGTTGCGGTGCCGGCGCTCTTTTTCGTGCTTGTGGTGCTGGTGCAGGTGGGGTTCGGATTCAGCATCAATGTTTATGACAGTGTCGTGCTTCTCTTGCAGGTGCTGGCCTGTCTGGGGATATTTTTCACGATACTGTGGTACCGGCCGCGGGATGCGGCGGATAGGCGGCGGGTGCCCCGGTTTGTCTATGCTCTCTTATGGACGGTCTTCGGGCTGGCCCTTGTCAATTCGGTGCTGTTCTTTTTTCAAAAGGCCGCCGGGACGGCGCTGCAGGGGTTCGACATCGGGTCGGTGCGGGGCGCCGTGGCGGGGACCTTCAGATCGCCGAACAGCTTTTCGCAGTTCCTGGAGATGGCGGTGCCGCTGGCAATGGGGCTTCTGGTGGCACGGTACGGGGACACGTCTCAATTAGCGGGTTCCACGCTTTTGCGGGAAAAGGGTCATCGATCGAAACACCGGCGTGGCGGGACGACTTCGAAGACGCTGCTGACAGGTTTCGGGATTGTCATCATCATTTGCGCGCTTCTGTTTTCTCTGTGCCGGGGGGGATTCGTGACGCTGCCTATTACCATGCTGATGCTGCTGATGTTTATGGGCGTGGCCTACCGCCTGCGGGACCGGCGGACACTGATGCTTTACGGAGGCGTACTGGGAGCGGCCTTTCTCTATGTGCTGTGGCTGGGGATCGGGCCGATTATCGACGAGGCGCTGACACTGTTCAAACCGCAATTAAGGGAATTTACTTACGGTGACGCAATCAGGGTGATCGGGGATTTTCCGTTGCTGGGCGTGGGGCTGAACAACTGGCCTCATATTATTCTGCAGTACGATTCCATCGGCAGCCAGACCTGGATACCACGGATCGCCTATAACGATACGCTGCAGATTATATCGGAGACAGGGTTTGCCGGCTTTGCCTGTGCGGCCGCCTTCGTGGGGGTGCTCTATTTGAGGGCGATACGGGCGCTGCGGCGGGGAGGCGATGGCGAGCGCCAGGGGATCATCCTGGGTGGGATCACGGCCATGACGGCGGCACTGATCCATGCGCAATTCGACTATTTCTTCTACCTGCCGGCGAATGCCGTTGTCTTTGCGGTAATCGCCGGGGTGGTGTACAGGCTGTCCAGTGACAGCAATTAATTGGGGACGGGTTCACATTTCGCTCTTTGAAAAATCCAAACTGTGGGAAATGTGAACCCGTCCCCAATTAATTGAGGTAGAAGCGCTGTTCTTCAGTGAATCGGACGATATCGGCTTCTATCAGGTTTTTAAGTGCCATGGGCCGATAGTCTCGAAGGCCGAAATGTAATGGTGAGGTTTTCATGTAGGGCAGTTCAATTGCCGATGAGGGGTCATGGGCATGTTTTTCTTCCAGGTCTCGAATGATGAACTCGCTTGCTTTTTTCAGCTTCAGGCTTTTGATATAAAGGGCAAACACAAAGATGCCGATGATAATAATCACCCAGAAAATGTTTATCAGTATTTCGGACATTACCGCAGGCCTTTAATGAATGATATTTTTTTGTTTACACCTACCATCTATATAAAATAAGGGCAAGCTGTAAAATAAGAGTGATTTTTTATTCCCGCACACGTGAATTAAGGATAGATATTACGTATGTAAGCTGATAAGCTGATGGGCCGTGTTCGCGGGTGTGTTATAAGCTGAATTCTATCTTTTTACAGGAGTATATATGAAAGTTCCCTTACTGGATTTGTCTGCGCAGTTAAAGACGATTGAGGATGAAGTGAAAGCGGCTGTCACCGAGGTGATCGATTCGACGCAATACATTATGGGTCCGTGCGTCGCTATGCTGGAGAAGGAAATTGCGGAATATACGGGGGCCGAATATGCCACGGGGGTATCTTCAGGGACCGATGCGCTTCTCGTTTCTCTTATGGCCCTTGATGTGGGTTCCGGCGATCTGGTGGTGACGACGCCTTTTTCTTTCTTTGCGACCGCGGGCGTAATTGCAAGAGTGGGAGCGACACCCGTCTTCGTGGATATTAATCCCGACACCTATAATATAGATCCTGCCGCATTGGATGAATGGCTTGAAAAGAACAAGGAAGCGGCGGCAAAAGTAAAGGCGATAATTCCGGTGCATCTTTACGGACAGTGCGTGGACATGGATCCGATTCTTGAGATTGCCGAAGAATACGGAATTCCGGTTATCGAAGACGCAGCGCAGGCGATCGGGGCGCGCTATCGTTCAAAGAAAGGCGTGCTGAAAGCAGGCGCTATGGGTACGATGGGCTGTTTTTCATTTTTCCCCAGCAAGAATCTCGGGGGTATCGGCGACGGCGGAATGGTGGTGACGAATAACCCCGCACTCGATATCAAATTGAAAAAGCTTCGGAATCACGGGGCGCAGCCGAAATATTATCATGCGCTCGTCGGCGGCAATTTCAGGCTCGATCCCGTTCAGGCGGCGGTTCTGCATGTGAAACTGCCGTATCTTGAAAAATGGCACGCCATGCGAAGGCAAAACGCTTCCTTTTACGATGCCGCGCTGGGCGGCTGCGGCGCAATAAAAACTCCTGTCATTGCCGATGAAAGAGATTATCATATTTATAACCAGTATGTGATTTCTGTTTCGGAAAAACGGGACGAAGTGCGAAACACGCTGGCCGATAATTCTATCGGGACGGAGGTGTACTATCCGGTGCCGTTCCACGAACAGGAATGTTTCCGATACCTCGGCTACAGACCGGGTGATTTTCCGTGCAGCGAATATGCGGCAACCCATACTCTGGCGCTGCCGATATATCCGGAACTGACAAAAGAAATGCAGAAATATGTGGCCGATACACTCATAAAAGCGGTAACGCAAAGTTAGGGCATTAATTGGTTAATTGGGGACGGGTTCACATTTCCCACTATTGAAACTAAACTGCAGGAAATGTGAACCCGTCCCCAATTAACGCCGAGGGAAATGTGAACCCGTCCCCAATTAAAAGGAGCGTGTGATGAAAAGGATTTGTGTGGTTGGTGCCGGGCGCTGGGGTATGAATCATATCCGGACGCTGGACAGTCTTGGATTGCTGGGCGGTGTGGTGGAGGCAAATGAAACGACCAGAAGGGGGATTGCTTCCAGATATCCCGATATTAAGGTTTTTGCGAATACCCGGGAGGCTGCGAAGGAGGAGTTCGACGGGTACACAGTGGCCACTCCGGCGGAGACGCATTTTAATATCGCATCGTATCTGATCGGCAAAAATAAGCATGTGCTGGTTGAAAAGCCGTTGACGCTTCGGGCGCACGAGGCGCGGGAGCTGAAAAAAATGGCCGAGGTTGGCGGCGTAAATCTGATGGTGGGGCACCTGCTTCTCTTTCACCCCGCAATTTTAAAGATGAAGGAACTGGTGCGAGAAGGAAAGATCGGGCGGCTTCAGTATATCTACAGCAATCGGCTGAATCTCGGTACCGTGCGGACGGAAGAAAATATTCTCTGGAGCTTTGCGCCCCATGACATCTCCATCTTCCAGTACTTTATGGAAGATTTTCCCGATGAAGTAATCTCGCGGGGAGGGATATTCCTTCAGCCTCAGGTGCATGATTCGTCCATGACGATTCTGCGATATCCGAAAAACAGGGTGGGGCATATCTTTGTGAGCTGGCTTCACCCTTTCAAGGAGCACCGCATTGTGATCATAGGATCGAAGGGGATGTTTTCCTACGAAGATTCATCGGATCAAAAAAACATTCTTTTTTATGAAAAGGGGATCGATTGGGTTCAGGGAGAGCCGGTTACCCATGACGGCCCCACCGAGGTGATTCCTTACGAAAAGAAAATGCCGCTTGCGGAAGAGCTCCTTTACTTTGCCGGGCATCTGGACGGAAGTCCGATCGAAAGGGCGGATGCACAAAACGGCATAGAAGTTCTAGAGATCCTGGAGAAAGCTACTGAAAGCCTGCTTTCGGGAAGCGAAGCGGCGAAGCCGGACGAGCGGAAGGTGCAGGAGAAAGGCGAAGAAAGTGAGTACTTCGTTCATGAAAGCGCACTGATCGATGACGGGGCGTCCATAGGGAAGGGGACGAAAATCTGGCATTTTTCCCATGTGCTTTCAGGATCGGTTGTAGGCGAATCGTGCAATATAGGACAAAACGTGGTGATCGGTCCCGATGTGAAGATCGGAAACAACTGCAAGATCCAGAATAATGTCAGCGTCTATAAGGGGGTCACCCTTGAGGAAGGCGTTTTCTGCGGGCCTTCGATGGTGTTTACCAATGTGTATAACCCCCGTGCCGAAATCCGCAAAATGGATGAGGCCCGGACTACACTGGTGAAACGGGGTGCGACCATCGGCGCGAATGCGACAATCGTGTGCGGGATTACCATCGGCCGATACGCGTTTGTAGGCGCCGGCGCCGTGGTGATAAATGATGTGCCCGATTATGCCCTCGTCGTCGGAAATCCCGCCCGTCAGACAGGCTGGGTGTGCGAGTGCGGAGAAAGGCTGGATACAGGCATGAAATGCCCTGCCTGCGGCCGGTCGCGGGAGGAATTGAGGCAATCCGGCTCATAGAGTTGCCGGAGAGCGTTCCGCGGAAAAAAACGATTCATGCCGCGGCATACAATTTGCTAAAATAGGAAATTATAAAAATTGTGCGTACAACGTTTCCCGGGGGAGTGCAGGAAAAAATGTGCTCGATTTAAAATTGATATGGAGGCTTTTCGTATATGTTGATTGAGAAGATAACTGCCAGGTCGGCGCGGGTCGGCGTCATCGGGCTGGGATATGTGGGACTTCCTCTGGTGATCGCTTTTGTAAAGGCGGGGTTTTCGGTCACGGGATTCGATATCGATGAGGCGAAAGTTGCCGCATTGAACGAGGGTAAAAGCTATATCAGACATATCGATATTGCGCCGCTCATGAATCTGGGAGACCGGGTCTTCGCGGCGACATCCGATTTTTCGAAGATCTCGGACGTGGACTGCATTCTTATCTGTGTGCCCACTCCGCTGAATAAAAACCGCGAGCCCGACATGCGCTTTGTATTTGCCACCGCGGAGTCGATCGTGCGCTATGTACGAAAGGACCAGCTTGTGATTCTGGAATCGACCACCTATCCGGGGACGACCGAGGAAGATGTGCGGGCGATCCTGGAAAAAAGCGGGCTTGCAGCGGGGCGGGATTTTTATCTTGCCTTTTCTCCGGAACGGGAAGATCCTAATAATAAGGATTTTTCTTTGAAAACAGTTCCCAAGCTGGTGGGAGGACTCACGCGGAACTGTCAGGCGGCGGCAGCCGCTCTGTACAGGTGCGTGGTAGATACGACCGTTTCCGTGTCGTCGCCCAAAGTTGCCGAAACGGCGAAGCTTCTGGAAAACATTTACCGGTCCGTCAATATCGCCCTTGTCAACGAGATGAAAGTGCTGTGCGATCGGATGGGGATAGATGTATGGGAGGTAATCGATGCGGCCGCGACAAAACCATTCGGCTTTCAGGCTTTTTACCCCGGACCGGGCCTGGGGGGACACTGTATCCCCATCGATCCTTTTTATCTTACATGGAAGGCCCGCGAGTACGGACTGCAGACCCGCTTTATCGAACTGGCCGGCGAGATCAATACATCAATGCCGGATTACGTGGTAAGCCGGGTCATGAAGGTTCTGAACGAATACGGCAAAGCCGTAAAAGGCTCGAAGATTCTTCTTCTGGGGCTCGCATACAAAGCCAATGTCGATGACGACCGTGAATCGCCGTCATATCATCTTATGGAAAAGCTTGAAAATCTGGGGGCCGAAATACGCTATAACGATCCGTATGTGCCGGTCATAAAGAAAACGAGGGAGTTCGGGAAATTCGCGGGAAGAAAATCGGTGGAAGTCGGCGCCGGATACGACCTGATTCTGATTGCAACCCCTCACGCCGAATACTTCGGCATCGATTACGAGGCGCTGGGCACACCGGTGGTGGACACCCGAAATGTCATCACACGGCAGGGGAAACTCTTTTACAAAGCCTAGGTTAATTGGGGACGGGTTCACATTTTTAATTGGGGACGGGTTCACATTTCGTTTTATTGAAAATCTAAACTGTGGGAAATGTGAACCCGTCCCCAATTAAAAACGTCCCCAATTAATGGAAAGGTGAAATAAATGAAGGTATTGCTTGTGGCCGGGGCGCGGCCTAATTTTATGAAAATTGCGCCGCTCTACAGAGAGGCGCTCGCGATGAGATCGATCAATTGCATGCTGGTTCACACCGGCCAGCATTATGATTACGAGATGTCTCAGGCCTTTTTTGACGATCTGCAGATTCCCAAGCCCCATTATTTCCTGGGGGCGGGCTCCGGGAGCCATGCCGTGCAGACGGCAAAGATTATGACGTCCTTTGAAGAGGTGTGCCTGAAAGAGCGGCCCCGGATAGCAGTTGTGGTGGGGGATGTCAATTCAACCCTGGCCTGTTCTATTACGGCGAAAAAGCTCCTCATCGATGTGGCCCATGTCGAGGCCGGACTGCGCAGCGGAGATATGTCCATGCCCGAGGAGATCAATAGAATCGTCACCGATTCGATTTCGGATTACCTTTTCGTCACGGAGAAAAGCGGCATCGAGAATCTCAGGAACGAGGGGAAAAGTGAAGATTCAATCTTCTTTGCGGGAAATGTGATGATCGATACACTTTATTTCCAGCTGCGGAGGCTGAAAGACGGTGCTGTGCCGGTCGGAATACCGAAACCGGACAGGCCCTATGCCGTGGTGACGCTGCACCGCCCGTCAAATGTGGATAACCGTGAGAAGCTGCGGGAGCTTCTTCTTGCGCTTGTAAAGATTTCTGAAGACATGCCTGTAATCTTTCCGATTCATCCCCGCACGAGCAAGAATATCGAGGAGTTCGGCTTTACCGAATTAATCCGCAGATCTGACATTTCACTGATAGCACCCCTCTCCTATATGCCGTTTCTTATGTTATGGAAGGATGCGGCTCTGGTCCTTACCGACAGCGGTGGGCTGCAGGAAGAAACCACTGCCCTGGGGATTCCCTGTTTCACGATCCGGGAAAACACGGAACGCCCCGTTACGATCACGGAAGGGACCAATATACTTGTCGGTACCGATCATGACGGCATCATGGCCGCCTACGGAAGGTTTACGAAAGGAGAGATAAAGGGGGGGAGAGTACCGGAACTTTGGGACGGAAAGGCGGCACAACGGATTATGAAAGTGTTAGGTGAGCGTTAAGTCGCCTGGATCGTGAGGATCTTCAGGGTTCCCGAGCCATTCGAGCTTCAGGAGTATGGAGAACAGTCAATTCGTTTGCATGGTTGGCTGCAATTTTGAGTGTGTAAGGTGATGGGCTCGGTTCGTACTGCTGCTTTTTAGTTGAAATTCATGTGTGAGTGTATTATGTGAGGGTTCGCTATGCAGAATGTCCTGATTACAGGTGTGGCCGGCTTTATCGGGTTTCATCTGGCCTGGCGCCTTCTTGACGAGGGGCACCGGGTTTTCGGTGTCGACAATCTGAATGATTACTATGAGGTATCGCTTAAAGAGGCGAGGCTCTCGCTTCTGAGGGATACGGATCGGTTTTCTTTTCTGAATAGTAATATTGCCGACCGGGAGGCAATGGCCGGTGTATTTGCCGGGTCATTCGATGTGGTTGTTCATTTGGCTGCTCAGGCCGGAGTCAGATATTCAATCGATCACCCCCATGCCTATGCAGAAAGTAATCTTGCCGGTTTTTTGAATATTCTTGAAGGCTGCCGCTACGGCGGCGTTCCGCATCTGGTTTTTGCCTCGTCCAGTTCCGTGTACGGGGGCAATTCGTTCATGCCTTTTTCAGTGCATCATAATGTGGACCATCCCGTGAGCCTTTATGCGGCCACCAAGAAAGCCAACGAACTGATGGCCCATACATATGCCAGCCTTTACGCGCTTCCCTGTACGGGGCTTCGCTTTTTTACCGTGTATGGCCCCTGGGGCAGGCCCGATATGGCCTATTACCTCTTCACACGGAAGATTCTGGACGGCCAGCCGATAGATGTCTACAATCACGGAAACATGAGGCGCGATTTCACTTATATTGACGACATTACCGAGGGAGTGAGGCGGGTAATGTCGCGGATTCCGGAGCCCGATCCGCACTGGGACAAAGATAATCCCGATCCGGGTACAAGTTTCGCGCCCTATCGGATTTATAATATAGGCAATAACCGTCCCGTAATGCTCTCGGATTTCATTGAAACGCTGGAGAGCGCGCTGGGGAAAAAGGCGAAGAAAAAAATGCTTCCCATGCAGCCTGGCGATGTACCGGAAACCTGTGCGGATGTCGATGACTTGATCCGCGATACCGGCTTCAGGCCGGCCACGGGTCTTAAGACGGGAATTAAAAGGTTCGTCGAATGGTACCGGGGGTATTATAAGATTTGATCCAGGCCAGTCAGAGGGGAGCGATGAAGAAAGGGTTTTTTTTATGACATTATTGGTGACAGGGGGTGCGGGCTATATCGGTTCTGTATGTGTGGAAGTTCTGACCGGTCACGGCTACGATGTCGCAGTGGTGGATAATCTGCAGGAAGGACACCGGGAGGCAGTGCCCGAGGGGATCCCCTTTTATGAGGGAAATTACGGTGACCGCGACCTTTTGAACCGGATATTCGGGGAATGCGCAATAGACGGCGTGCTCCATTTTGCGGCCGATACGAAGGTTGAAGAATCCATGGCCGATCCAGGAAAGTACTTCCGGAATAATGTATTACACGGGATTGCCCTTTTAGACGCGATGCGCGCTCATGACTGCAGCCGGATAATTTTTTCGTCCACCGCGGCCACTTTCGGAGAGCCCTGCTATGTGCCTGTGGACGAGGGGCATCCTCAGGTTCCGGTCAATCCATACGGCGAATCGAAGCTCATGTACGAGCGGATACTTGAATGGTATCACCGGGCCCACGGAATCAAGTACAGCGCTCTGCGCTATTTCAACGCGGCAGGGGCGAGCGGGCGCCTTGGCGATGCCCATAGAAAGATAACCCTCCTGATACCGGTTGTGGCCCAGGTCCTGCTGGGGCAGAGGGAAACTCTTTCGATTTTTGGCAATGATTACCCTACAGAGGACGGGACCTGTGTACGGGATTATATTCATGTAATCGATCTGGCCGAAGCGCATGTTTTGGCGCTCGAAAAACTGGACGAAAACCCCCATAGTTGCTATAACCTCGGCAACGGAAAAGGGTTTTCAAATCTCCAGGTGGTGAGAACCATGGAAGAGGTGACGGGGATGAAAGTGCCATGGGAATTTGCCGGAAGAAGAGCGGGTGATCCGGCGGTGTTAATCGCATCATCGGAACGTGCCAGAAAGGAACTGGACTGGAACCCGCGCTACAACAGCCTTAAGGCGATTGTCTCGTCTGCCTGGGAATGGCACCGGCGCCACCCCGAAGGCTACCAAATTTAATTGGGGACGGGTTCACATTTCCCTCTTTGAAATCTAAACTGAGGGAAATGTGAACCCGTCCCCAATTAACCGCAAAGGAGTGTTTCAACATGAAGCGTGCGCTGATTACCGGTATTACAGGTCAGGACGGATCGTATCTGGCTGAGTTCTTGTTGTCGAAGGGGTATGAGGTTCACGGCATGATTCGCCGATCCAGTACCTTTAATACGGAACGGATCGATCATCTCTATACCGATTTTCACGATCCAAAGGCGCGAATGTATCTTCATTACGGAGATCTGTCCGTTTCATCCCATCTGGTAAGTCTTCTTTACTCAATTAATCCCGATGAGATCTATCACCTGGGCGCCCAGAGTCATGTGCGAGTAAGCTTCGATCTTCCGGAGTATACGGGAGATGTAACGGGTCTGGGAACCATCAGGCTTCTGGAAGCGATTCGCAAATCAGGCGTCAAGGCAAAATTTTATCAGGCTTCATCAAGCGAGATGTTCGGGGCGGCGCCTCCTCCGCAGAGCGAGTTGACGCCGTTCCAGCCTCAGAGTCCCTATGCGGCAGCGAAAGTCTACGCCTACTATGTAGCGAAAAACTATCGGGAGGCCTACACTATTTTTGCCGCAAACGGAATCCTTTTTAATCATGAATCGCCCCGGCGCGGGGAAACGTTTGTTACAAGAAAGATCACACGTGCCGCTACCCGAATTAAAATGGGGCTGCAGGACGCCCTTTATCTCGGGAATCTCGATGCCAAGCGGGACTGGGGCTTTGCAGGCGATTATGTGGAGGCCATGTGGCTGATGCTGCAGGAGGACAGCCCCGACGATTATGTAATCGCCACAGGGGAAACTCATTCGGTGCGCGATTTTGTCATGGAGGTATTCAACCGGCTCGATCTTGATTTTGATGAATATGTAAAGATCGATCCAAGGTATTTCAGACCCACGGAAGTAGACGTGCTTCTGGGAGACTCATCGAAGGCGCGGCGCGCTCTCGGGTGGACGCCGAAAACCAGCTTCCATGCGCTTATAGATATGATGATCGATTTCGATCTTGATCAGGCGAAAAAAGAAAAAACCCTGGTTGATGCAGGCTATCCGGCCACCGGAAACGGAAATAGCAGGTTATAGAAATCGGGGACGGGTTCACATTTCCCGCGGGAAATTCACCTCAATTGGGGACGGGTTCACATTTCTCGCAGGAAATGTGAACCCGTCCCCAATTGAGGTGTGGTGATGAAGGAGAAACGAATTGCAGTGACAGGGGGAAAGGGATTTCTCGGAACCCATCTGATCAGAAATCTTGAAGGCAAAGGTTATAAGAATGTTGCCGTTGCGGATCTGCCTGATTATAACCTGACGAGCAAGACCGATATCGTGCGGATGTATGAAGATCTTGCGCCGGATATCGTGATTCATCTTGCCGCCAGAGTGGGGGGGATAGGATTCAATCAGGAAAATCCCGCGACGCTTTTTTATGATAATTTGATGATGGGTGTACAGCTCATCCACGAAGGGTACCTGCGCAGCATCGAAAAATTTGTCGCAATAGGAACCATTTGTGCATATCCGAAATTTACGCCGGTACCGTTCAAGGAGGCGGATTTATGGAACGGCTATCCTGAGGAGACCAACGCCCCTTACGGCCTGGCAAAAAAGATGATGCTGGTCCAGTCCCAGTCATATCGGCGTCAATACGGTTTTAATTCCATTTTCTTGCTTCCCGTGAATCTTTATGGGCCCGGCGATAATTTCGATCCCCGCTCGTCTCACGTAATTCCTGCGCTTATCAAAAAGTGTGTTGATGCAAAAAGAGCGGGCGCAGAGGAAGTGGTCGTCTGGGGCACGGGAAGAGCCACTCGCGAGTTTTTCTATGTAGAGGACGCGGCGGAAGCGATTGTTCTTGCAATGGAGCGGTACAACGAGAGCGAACCCATGAATATCGGAGCCGGATTCGAGATATCGATCCGCGATTTGACGGAGCTGATTGTGGAACTCACAGGGTATGAAGGCAAAATACTATGGGATGAATCGAAACCGGACGGACAGCCGCGGCGAATGCTCGATACGCACATGGCATTGAGGAAAATAGGTTTCAAGGCGAAAACCGATTTCCGCGAAGGGCTGCAAAAGACGATCGAGTGGTATGAGAGCCGCAGAAGCGGATAATTTTATTTCGTTCCGAGAAGAAAAGTGAGAGGGACATGCGCCCGAAAGCGCCAGGAGAACTCCGAATGATCCGCTCCTTCGAATCGGCGGGTAATCCAGTTCTTTTCGTGCTCATAGCCGGCCTGCGCAACGATTTCATCCACCTGTCTCTGAAAAGGTTCATATTCGCGGTCGAGAGTTTCTGTGCCGTAATCGAAATAAATTCTGCGTCTCTCGGGTAAGGGCAGCGATGCGGTAAGATAGTCCCGAAACACGGCATGCACTGCCGGCCAGTGGGTCGACATGCAGGCCGCGCCTGAAAAGGTGTCGGAGTATTCGCAAAACGCATAAAGAGAAACAAGTGCCCCCATGCTGGAGCCCATTATGAAGGTATCGTCCCGGCCGGACTCTGTAGGGTAATGCGTATCGATAAAGGGTTTCAGCTCTTCAGTGAGAAAGCGGAGGTAGGAATCTGCAAGGGGAGGGCCTCCGTAATAATGCTCGATATCTCTGCTGATTTCAGCGGCATGAGGCGGATAAAACGGTTTATTGGGCAGGTACTCGCGCATGCGCTCTTCAGTGTTCCATATTCCCACAACAATAGCGGGCCGCACCCTGTTTTCGGATATAAGCAGGCGCATCGCCTTGTCAAGTTCCCATGCGTCGCCTGAAGAAGACAGATCCGGATCGAATAAATTTTGCCCGTCGTGCACGTACATTACTGGAAAGCGGCGCCCTTTTGGAAGATCATAGTCGGGGGGCGTCCACACATCGACAGTGCGTGGCGACACAAAACGGGAATAAAAATTTCTGTGCGAGTAAATTCCGGTCACGTTACGTCACCCTTAAAAAAAATTATTTTACTATAATCGGGGACGGGTTCACATTAATATTTATTTTCCGGTTTTCGCCCCGCTTTTTTAATTTCAAACGTATAGCCCATAGTGTCTTCCAGCTTCTTTTTGAACCCGTCATTTCCGTAAGGCCAGTTCCTCTTGATCGCGTACCTGATGTGATCCCATTCCTCAATTTCTACGCTTTCCTGAAACCATTGACGATATTTCTGCTGCCGTTCCGTGCTGGTTGATCCGAACGATTCATAAAGCGGGTCGGAATCGAGCACATTACAATTACGTATTCCTATTTTTGATCTGTAGCTGCTGTATTTATAGTCTTCAGGCCTGTCTGTCAATCCGGCACGTGCAGGATTCATTTCGATATAACGGCAGCATGCCAGCAAATACGCATCTGTCGAGATTGGGCTGCTTTTAAACCTGCCTTCCCATAGTGTTCCCGTTCTTTCATACCGTTTGTTGATGTACTGACCATGGCGCTGCGATACCTGCTTTATGAATGAAGCGAGATTATGCCCGCTTTCAACCGGTTCGATAAGCAGATGTATATGATTGGTCATAAATGCAAAACTGTATATTTTGCAGGGATACTGCTCCTTGGCCGATTTAATGGCATTAAAAAAGAAATAATAGTCATCGCCATCGAAAAATATTTTTTGATGATTATTTCCCCTGTTTACTATGTGATATGGAATGTCAGGGAGTGCTTGCCGTGCGTGTCGTGTCATGTGAAATCCTTTCAAAATAACGGGGTAGCAATGAAATGTGAACCCGTCCCCAATTAATGAAGGAACCTGCAGGGAGGGTTCTGAGGTTCCTTCATCGGCTCGCGTGCCGGCCGAGCCGTGGGGGCCTTGTAGATGCGGTATTGAATAACTTGGATTTTGGTTCAGGCGTAAGCAGGAGGAGGCGTCTGTTAGTTTTTTACCGCTTTTGCAAGTGTCGCGCGGGTTAAAATCCGTTCAGGAATGTATTGTGAAACGGAGACGGATTGACTCTTTGAAAATTTCCGGTTCGCACACACATTCTGTACCTGGACATTGCCGGAGTATATTACTTCAATTGTCGATAAATTTTAATACTGAATTATTACGGTATAAATAGCGCCCGTTTCAAGTAGTCGCGTGTGAGTGTCGGATTGGTTTCAAACCGGGCTGTCTGCGATACATCAAGGGGACGGCCGAATATAACTATGAAGGTAAATGTGAACCCGTCCCCGATTTGCCGATTAATGTGCTTGACTTTAGGCGGGTACCTGATATTCAAGGAATATTCATGGTTGTTAATTATTCATTGGAAGGAGAAAACGTATGGCGTCGATAGAGGAAGTGAAAAAAATGGTGGGGCAGGAAGTATTTCTTTCGGATTGGAAAGAGATTAACCAGGGTCAGATAAATCAGTTTGCAGAATGTACCGCCGATCACCAGTGGATTCATGTTGATGTGGACAAGGCCGCCAAAGGACCCTTCGGTCAGACGATCGCGCACGGTTTTCTGACTCTTTCTCACATACCTTTTTTCAGTTATCAAATGCCCATCCATTTTGATGAAGCGAAAATGTCGGTCAACTACGGGCTGAATAAGGTGAGATTTCTCAATCCGGTGCTCTCGGGTTCCAAAATTCGGGATCGGATCGTATTAAGCGGTTTCGAGGATAAAGGAAACGGAAGGTATCTTATGACGACCACTCACACGATCGAGATTCAGGGTCAGGATAAGCCCGCATGTATTGCGGAAGCGCTCGGCATGATATTTATATAATGTGTATACGCCGGTTTCGCGTGTGAAAAAAGAGGCGATAACGGGCACGACTGAATTTCCATACGTCATTTCATAGAAGACAGAGACAGGAAAAAGGCATTGAAGGTTCCGGTTTCTGTCTTCTATTTTTCCCAACCATTTCAAATCGCAGGTTTTATAACGATTGCGAGTCCGCCATTTCTGCCTTATGGAAGAGCAATTCAAAATCCCTGTCATACGGCGCCGCCGCCGGGGAGGGCATATCAGCCCCGCTCCCTGAGTTCTTTTTTCAACACCTTGCCGACCAGATTCTTGGGCAGGGCATCTATGAATTCAACTTCTTTAGGAAGCTTGAATTTATTTAATTTTGCGGCGCAGTGCGCGATGAGTTCTTCGGGCTGCGCTTTTTCTCCAGGCATCAGGACGACAAAGGCTTTTATATTTTCGCCGAAGATTTCATCTTTTATCCCTATCACGGCCGCCTCGGAAACTTTGGGGTGAGCGAAAAGCACTTCTTCAATTTCTTTCGGCGCGATGTTTTCTCCTCCTTTGATGATGATGTCCTTTTTTCTCCCCGTGATGAAGAAATATCCTTCTTCATCACGGTACCCGATATCTCCTGTGTACAGCCAGCCGTCTTTGAGCACCTCCGCGGTTTCGGCGGGTTTATTCCAGTAGCCCTTCATCAGCATGGGCCCCGAAATGATGATTTCCCCTTCCTCGCCGTCCGGAAGCTCATTACCTGAAAAATCTATTATCTTCATTGTGGTTCCCTTCATGGGAAGCCCAATGGAACCGACTTTTTTCTTTCCCTGCAGCGGATTGACCGAATTGTTGGCGCCCGCTTCCGTGAGACCCCAACCTTCGCTGATTTCAAATCCGAATTTCTCTTTGAAATTGTTCCACGTATCGAGCGTGAGAGGTGCCGAACCGCAGGTCCAGAATTTCATCGAGCGTATGTCGTAGTTCAGAAGCTGAGGAGAAAGAAGCATGTAGATGTACATGGTGGGAACGGCGGCCATGCCTTCGGCTTTGTATTTTTCGATTGCGGCAAAGACCTTTTCCAGATCGAAGGATTGCAGAAGTACCGTTTTTCCCCCGCCGAGAAGGGCACCATAATTCATGCTGGCAATTCCGTAAGAGTGGCAAAGGGGCAGGACGCTCACTGTGACGATGCCCGGCGAAAGCTCGACGGTATCCAGCTGCATTTTTGCATTTGAGTAGAGACTTCCGTGAGTGTGCATGACCCCTTTCGGATTTCCCGTCGTCCCCGCCGTATAGATCAGCGCGGCAAGATCGTCATCATCCGTCTTTTCTATTTCCAGTTGTTCTGAACTTTTTTTGAGGAGTTCACGATATGAAAGGACAGCATTTTGTGCCGGGGAAGCTTCGTTGATAAGGATCACATGTTTGACGGCCGGCGCCTCTTTCCGGCAGATTTCTATTTTTGGCAAAAATTCCGAAGAGCTGATGATGGTTTCTGCACCGGTGTCCTGATAAATGTAGGCGGTTTCAGCATCCCCCACGAGGAAATTGATCGGCACGACAACGGCGCCGATACTGTAGACTGCGTGAAAACTTTGCACTACTTCCGGACAGTTGGGCATCTGGATAATGACACGGTCCCCCCTTTTAACTCCCAGTTCTTTCAGTGCATTGCCCAGACGGGCCGCGTCTTTGTGCATTTCTACATTTGTAATTTCGCGGTCCTCGAAGATAAGAGACACGTGTTCGCCGAATCGTTCAATTTCTTTTCTTGAAAGATCTGCAATATTCATGCGCTACCTCCTTTTTTGGGTTACTGATGCATGTGCTTCCGGTCAGTCCGTTTCCCCCCGGATAATGGGAAGGGAACTGCTTTTCTTCAGAGGTGATGCCCGGTTTTGCAATTCACGAGCGTTGCTTTTTTCTATTATTGCCGTCTGTGCCTCAACGAGTTTCCCGGCGTGTTTCGGGATATACCCGGTAAAGCGGACTGCCTCGCGTCGACGAGGCGAATCCCGGCTCAAAATAGAGGAGCATCTTTTTTATATGTGCATGTGAGATACTGCGGATACAGGCGTTGCAGAAGGCATATTGGAGTGGTTCGGTATCGCCTGCCCGCCACTTTATGGTTCGAAGGGCGTCAAATAAATGCCGCCGGCATGCTGTGATACTGCCCGAAGCCTTGAACTATGCGGCCGTAAATGTGACGATTTCTGAATCGGTATTCCGTTTTACTCTTCCTTCGCTTTCAAGATATCTCAGGTGGGCGATTGCCTCGCCTGTTGCGAACCATTTCTGGGCGATAGGAAACACGTCCCAGCTTTCACAATCGATGTCCCAGGTCATGCCTGCCGCGATCTCATAGGCGTTTTTGCGGTCATGGCCAAGGACCTCAAGGGTTTCATTTGCCCGGCTTTCATGATGCTCTTTCAGCTCGTCAATCCGCCCTTTCAGATCGGTAAAAAAGTTCCGGTGTCCCGGAAGGACGATATCGACGTCGAGGGTATATACTTTTTCAAGACTGTCGATATAATCTTGAAGCGAATTGATCTGATAGGCCCAGGATTCTATATGGGGCGTGATGTCATAAAGGATGTGGTCGCCCGACAGAAATGCCTTTTTGTCCGCTTCATACAGACAAATATGTCCCGGGGTATGGCCCGGAGTCGCAATACACTGAAGGCGGTAATCGCCAACTGTGATTATATCGCCGTCATCGATCAAGCTGAAGTCCGGCACTGTCTGGGGACTGTACTTGAAACCGGGGTGGTTGTTCAGCGCTCTCATAAGTTCATTTTCAGGAAAACCGTTAATCCCGGCAAATTCCAGCATCGTATTCCAGCCGCCATCTCTCTTGAAAACCTGGGAATCGATTCTGCTGAAATGGATCGTGCTTGACTCTGTTGCAAGGCGGGTAACCAAGCCCGAGTGATCGGCATGCATATGGGTAATGAAAAAATCGGTTTTCATCAAATCGATTTCAAGTTTTTCTATTCCTTCCTGCATGGCCTCGAAACAGACAGCGCGGTTGAATCCGGTATCGATGATGAGGTTTCGATCCTCACCTTTTATGAAGTAGGAGTTCAGTTCCTTCAGGGGGCTGTTGGGCAGGGGGACGGCGATTCGATAAAAGTCTTTCATTACCTCGTCAATCATGTGTTTCCTCTCCTTTGGCAGATATGATACAATTGGATCCTATCACGTAAAAGGGCAAGAAACAAGATTTTAAGTAGGCGCATTGCCGTTATTCATTGAAGAATTCTGAAGGATGAAGCTCAGTGCAGCATATTGGCCTCATTGTGAATCCCTCATCATTGAACATTGGATGCAGAACATGGAGCATGTGCAAGAAAGGAGAGTATCCCGTGAGCGTTGTTGTCGATTTTGCAATCTTTCCCACTGACAAGGGGACAAGCGTCAGTCCTTATGTGGCCGGAATGTTGAGAATAATCAGGCAAAGCGGATTGCCCTATACGCTCGGCCCGATGGGAACGAGTGTAGAAGGGGAGTGGCCGGAGGTAATGGCTCTCGTAAACAGTTGTTTCGAAGAGCTTCGCAAGGATTCGGGCCGTATTTATCTTTCCTTGAGAGCCGATTACCGTGAGAATGCCTCGGGCCGCCTCGAGGGCAAAGTACGATCTGTGGAAGAAAAAATGTAGAGATATTTCTCTTTTCGCACAGGTTGAAAAAAGATTTTTCAAAACCTCTCATAAGAGAAAACGATTTACATTGAATTTCCCTGGACGATTTTGGAGAAATCGGCGATCCGGAAGAAGAGGCCTCTCAGCCGGGCCAGAAGCGACATTCTGTTTGTTCTCACTTTTTCGTCTTCGGCCATTACCAGTACTGTATCGAAAAATGCATCCACCGGCTTTCTCAGGCGCGCCATTTCGATCAAGGCATCGGCATAACGGTCTTCATCCGCGGCTGCGCGGGTGTTTCGGCTGATGTCGTTGAAAGCGCCGAAGAGGTTCCGCTCTTCGTCGCTTTCGAAGAGTGTTTCTTCGACCGGTCCTCCCTCCCAGTTTTTCAGGATATTTACAACCCTCTTGAATGCCGTGACGAGAGGCTCAAAATCGGGATGGTTCTTGAAGTTCTCCACTGCCTCTATCTTTCCGAGTGCGCGTACCAGGTCCGCCCCGTCAACCGCCAGTACGGCATCGACGACATCGTAGGGATGCCCCTGGGATATGAGCTGATTTTCAAATCTTGTTTTAAAAAATTCCAGTATATCCCGTTTTGCCTCGCCGGCGGGTCTTTTGAGCGTGTCCTTCAAAATGGCGAGGCTGGCATCGACAAGATCATCGAGGCGAAGAGGGTATGACCGCTGCTGGATTATATTGATGATACCGAGTGCCTGTCTTCTGAGCGCGTAAGGGTCGGCCGTTCCCGTGGGAATCAGGTTCACGCCGAAGCAGCCGGCAATGGTATCCATTTTATCGGCAATACTGACAATCGCGCCTGTTTCGGTCTCGGGGAGATCTCCTCCCGCCTGCACCGGAAGATAGTGTTCGTAAATTGCTGCGGCCACTTCGGGATTTTCGCCTTCGAGCCGCGCGTATTCCCTGCCCATCACACCTTGAAGTTCCGTGAATTCGTACACCATCTGGGTCTCGAGGTCAGCCTTGCAAAGAAGCGCCGCCCGGTCGACAAGTTCTGCCCTGGACGTATCGATACGTTCCGCGATCCACGCAGCAAGCGTTCGGAATCTTGACACCTTTTCATAGGATGTACCGAGAAGGCTGTGAAAGATGACATTTTTAAGATCTTCAAGGCGGTCGGCCAGAGGCGTTTTCCTGTCTTCTTCGAAAAAGAAACGGGCATCGGCGAGGCGGGCCCGCAGTACTTTCTGATTTCCTTCCGCCACGACCGAAGGATTCCTCGCGACGGTATTGTTTACGGTAATGAAATGGGGGAGAAGGTTTCCCTTCCCGTCGACGACGGCAAAATATTTCTGGTGCTTCATCATCGAGGTGATAAGCACTTCTCTCGGCAGATCGAGAAATTCCCTGTCGAAAGTGCCGCAGACGACTGAAGGGTATTCGATAAGGTAGGCGACTTCATCGAGAAGCGCTTCATTTTCCAGCACGGTTCCGGAAACTTCGTACGCGGCCTTTCGTGCTTCTTTCCGGATGATCTCCTTGCGTGTGTCCGGATCGGCTATCACAAAATGCGCCTTCGTTTTTTCGAGGTAATCGGCTGAATCTTTCACCTCGAATGGCCCCGGGTTCATGAATCTATGACCTCTGCTTGTGTTTCCGCTCATTACGTTTCCAACAGTAAAGGGGATTACCGCACCGCCGAAGAGGGCCATGATCCAGTGGATGGGGCGGGCGAACCGTATATCAAGATCCATCCAGCGCATGGATTTCTGAAACGGAATGGACCTTATGAAATCGGGTAAAAAAGCTGCCAGTATCGAAGCCGTATCTTCGCCCGCGATTTTTTTTCGGGCAACCAGATACTCTCCCTTGTCAGTGGCAATTCGCTCCAGTCCGGATACTTCCATTCCCTGTCCGCGGGCAAACCCCTGGGCCGCCTTTGAGGGATTGCCGCTTTGATCAAAGGCAACCCGTACTGCCGGCCCCATTTTTTCAATGATCTGGTCTTCCTGCCTTTCCGCCGTATCTGCAACCGCAATAAAAAGGCGCCGCGGAGTCCCCAGTGTTGTGATCGTTCCATGGGCAATGCGTTTTTCTGCGAGCCCTCGGCTCATCATCTGCTCCATGTCGCTGAGCGCCTTCGGAAGAAAGGCGGCCGGGATTTCTTCGGTTCCGATTTCAAGCAACAGTTCTTGCGCCATTTGATAGTTTCCTTTCACCCTTTTATCTGCCTGTGCGTTTTTCCATGAGAGGATACCCCATTTCTTCGCGCTGTCGTGCATACCCTTCTGCGGAAATCCTGGCCAGATTACGCACCCGCCCGATATAGCTCGTCCGTTCTGTCACGCTGATTGCTCCCCGGGCATCGAGTATATTGAATATATGAGAACATTTGAGACAGTAATCATATGAGGGGAGGACAAGATTCAGGGCAGCCGCTTTTTGCGCTTCCGTTTCGTACATGGTGAAAAGCTGCCGCAGCATGTCCACATCGGCATGTTCGAAATTATATGCGGAAAACTCCACCTCCCCCTGGTGATGAACATCGCCGTAGGTAATGCCGTGTCCCCATTCAAGGTGATAGACGTTATCCACATTCTGAAGATACATTGCGATTCGTTCGATTCCGTAGGTAATCTCGACGCACACCGGATGAAGATCGATACCGCCTACTTGCTGAAAATAGGTGAATTGAGTGATTTCCATTCCGTCGAGCCATACCTCCCATCCAAGGCCCCATGCTCCGAGTGTGGGAGATTCCCAATCGTCTTCCACAAATCGGATGTCATGATCCAGAGGATCGATGCCGAAGCTTCTGAGGGAATCGAGGTAAAGGTCCTGAATATTCATGGGCGACGGTTTCATGATCACCTGATATTGATAATAATGCTGCAGACGGTTCGGATTTTCACCATACCTTCCATCGGTAGGACGCCGGGATGGTTCAACATATGCCACATTCCACGGTTCCGGACCGAGGGATCTGAGAAACGTTGCGGGATTGAACGTTCCTGCGCCGACTTCTATATCGTAGGGCTGCTGTATGATACACCCCTGGCCGGCCCAATATGAATTGAGGGCGAATATAAGTTCCTGAAAGGTCACAACAGCCTCCTTGGAGTGGTTTTATCTCTGTAAATCGGCGGGACAGTATCACTAAGAAAAAAAGGTGTCAAGATATAAAGGGGCTTATTCAAATAGTATCGGTCAGATGCTTCACTTCCATAAGCACGTTAAGTGACTTCAATTGCCTGCCGGTGATATGGCGGATCAGGGGGACAAGGAACAAACGGCTTTCCCTCAGAGAGTATTCGGTGAATATCAGGCGGCGCAGTTTTTCCACAGGCATGTTTTTCCCCGCAACAAGCGTCCGTGCCGTACCCGGTGAAATGCTGATTCTGCCGGCGGTAAGGGGTGCGCATTTTTCACATTTGATTCCTCCGTCACTGATTCCGAAGGAAATTTCTTTCAGACTTTCAACGGGTTTCCTGCAGGAGATGCAGTGTCCGAGGGTGGGTTCGTACCCTGATATGCACAGGAGACGAAACTCAAAAAGGCGCATAATGGACTCCCCGGCCTTCTCCGCCTCGAGCAGATTCAGAAAATCAGACATATGCTTGAAAAGACGATGGCTTACGGCCCCTTCTTCAGTAAAGCTGTCGGCAAGGTCGATAAAATAGGAAGCCATAAGCGTTTTTTCAAGATCCTCCCTGATGCGGGGAAAATGGTTTAAGACGCGGCAGTCTTCGATAAGGCAGAGTCCTTCCGCTCTTCGCCTTGAAAAAATAATCGCCGACAATGAAAAAGGTTCGATAGCGTTGGCGAATCTCTTCTGGCTTCGCCTTGCCCCTTTGGCAATACCCTTTAATTTTCCCGTTTGATCGGTAAAAAAAGTGACGATCCGGTCCGATTCACCGTAATCCCTGAAATTAAGGACAAAGCCCGTCGCTTTATTTTGCATTTTCCCCGTCATGTCAAAAGGTTGATAAACACGGTCGCAAGGCCGAGAAAAGACAGAAAGCCGAAGGCATCGGTGAAAGCCGTAATGAATATGTGAGATCCAAGTGCCGGGTCAAGGTGAAACCACTTGAGGGCGAGCGGAATCAGGACGCCGATAAGCGTTCCTGCAAACACGTTGATTATCATGGCAAGTCCAAGCACGAAGCCTAACACGGGGATACCTTTCCAGAAGTAGGCAATGGTGCCTATCACGATTCCCACGGCCACCCCGTTGGTCACACCGACGAGAATCTGCCTGTAAAGGGCCTTTTTTGCATTTTCGAACGTTATTTCGCCCAGTGCCATTCCACGGACGATAAGAGTCAGCGTCTGACTGCCTGCATTGCCGCCCAATCCTGCGACTACCGGCATGAATACCGCCAGGGCGACCATGATTTTAATGGTATCTTCAAAAAAGCCGATGACCAGCACCGAAACGAGAGCAGTGACAAGATTGAGATAAAGCCAGGGCAGGCGTTTCTTGACGGATTCGAAAGGGCTGTTGAAAACGCTGTCGTCTTCATCGAGTCCGGCGATCCTGTAAAGGTCCTCAGATGTTTCCTCCTCCATGACATCGATGATGTCATCAATGGTGATTCTTCCCAGAAGATGTTTTTCCTGATCGACGACAGGCAGTGAGACAAGATCGTATTTCTCAAACAAGCGGGCGACCTGTTCCTGGTCGAGATCCGGTTCCACGCTGGGGATTGCAGAATCGATTGCGCCGATTGCGGGGCTGAATCTTTTTGCCGTGATAAGGCGCTGCAGAGGGACTGCGCCTATGAGTCTGTGTTCTTTGTCAACGATGAAGATGTTATAGATGTTTTCGATATCGTCCTTTGCATCGACAACTGCCTGGAAGGCGTCATTGATTGTTGCATCAGCCGTGACGAAGACGAGCTCCGACTGCATGATGCCTCCCGCCGTATCGTCTTCATATTTGAGAAGTTCTTTTACATCGTCAGATTCTTCCGGCTCTATACCCTCGAGGACTGCCTTTGCCTGATCTTCCGTCAGTTCTGCAATGAAATCGGCTGCATCATCCGAATCCATTTCATCTATTATTTCGGTGAGCTTTTTTTCTGAAAGTTCTTCGATGATCTGTTCCCGCGAAAGATCGCTGAGCTCCAGGATAACATCGGAAGCCTTTTCTACATCGAGCAGGGAAAAAAGATGAATTTTCTCCTGTTCTTCCAGATTATCGATCAGATCGGCTATATCTGCCGGATGAAGCCTGGAAAAAAGATCGATGATATCGAATTCCCGGTTGAGGCTGATCAGTTCCTTCAGAGTGTTGAGGTGTTTTATTTCTTCTTCCCGTGATTTCATTTTAACACCTCCTTTCGAAATCCGGATCGGACAATGTATACTTCAGCGGGACAAATCCAAAGAAATATAGGACAATAACACTCCTCATTCAATTTCACAAGGGCAAGATACAAAGATGGCGAAAATTAACAGGGAACTGTCGGTTCTTCGAATGACAAGGTCTGCCGTCCTGCCTCCCCCGGATGTATGCGTCTTTCGCCATACTGCGGATATATTCTTCGATTACAATGAAAGGTGATCCGGGTGCTTTCCGCTACAGACCGGACCGGTATTTGATTTCTCCTCCGACCATGGTCATAACGGAGCGGCCCCGAAGCTGCATTCCCTGATAGGGGCAGTTTCTGCTTTTTGAGTGAAATCGGGCTGCGTCCACAGTCCAGGTGACTTCGGGATCTATAACGGTGATATCGGCGGGAAGGCCATGCCGAAGAGAGCCGCCGGATACGCCAAGAATATCGGCAGGATTTGTGCTCATCTTTTTTATGAGGCCGCTCATACTGAGAATCCCTTCTTCAACAAGCCGGAGAGATAACGAAAGCGATGTTTCCAGTCCGATGAGCCCTGTTGCCGCATAGTCGAACTCAACCTCTTTTTCAATGGAAGAGTGCGGTGCGTGATCGCTTGCGATTGCATCGATAGTGCCGTCGGCAAGACCCTCCTTTATAGCCTCCAGATCCCTTTCGCTCCTGAGCGGAGGATAGACTTTGAGATTTGTAGAGAATGATCGCAGTGCTTCTTCGGATAAGGTGAAATAATGAGGCGCCGTTTCGGCGGTAACCGCAATTCCCGATGCTTTGGCCGCTCTGATGGCTTCTACCGACCCGGCGGTGCTGACATGGGCTATATGGACCCGGGTGTGTGTATATCGTGCGAGGATTATATCCCGCAGTACCATAATTTCTTCGGCAATATCCGGGCTTGCCGTCAAGCCGAGTTCGGCGCAGACAAGACCCTCGTTCATCATGCCGCCACGGGCAAGGCCAAGGTCTTCGCAATGCGAAATTACGGGCATATCCAGCGAATAGGCATATTCGAGGGCGCATCTCATGATTCCGCTGTCTGTTACGGGCATGCCGTCATCTGAAAAACCTGTCGCCCCGGCATCCTTAAGATCGGCGAATTCCGTGAGAATTTTCCCTTCCTGGTTCCGTGTCAGTGCTGCAATCGGGTATACTCGAGCCCGGCCTGTTCTTGCCGCCTGTGTGAGGATAAACTCCGTAACCGACCGATTATCGTTGACGGGGCTCGTATTGGCCATACAGGCAATAGCCGTAAATCCTCCTGCAACCGCCGCTTTCGTCCCTGATTCGATCGTTTCCTTATATTCGAATCCCGGTTCGCGCAGGTGCGTATGCATATCGATGAGCCCCGGGACAAGGATTCTTCCGCCTATATCAACAGAATCGATACTTCCTCGTGTTTTTACTTCCGAGATATCGATTTTGTTGTCTATGAGCGATATTTTTCCGTTTACAATTAAAATATCCAGTATATCGTCGATATTTTGTGAAGGATCGATTACTCTTCCCCCCTTAAGCAACAGCCTCATTATTGTCCTCCCGCCAGAAGATAAAGAAGCGCCATCCGAACGGCGACTCCGTTGGAGACCTGTTCGAGAATGGCCGAATGCGGTCCGTCAGCGATATCCGGTGCGATTTCAATTCCCCTGTTGATGGGTCCGGGGTGCATTACCAGAACATCTTCTTTGGCCAGCCTTATATTGTCGGCATTCAGACAGTATTGAGAGGCGTACTCGCGGAGAGAGGGAAATGTCGCTTTATTCTGCCGCTCAAATTGCATGCGGAGCATCATGATTACATCCGCTCTTTCAAGTGCCTTGCGCATATTCGTTTCTACCCTGACACCCATCCGGCCTATGCCGTACGGAAGCAGCATGGCAGGACCGCAGACTGTCACTTTCGCTCCCATTTTTGCCAGGCCGTATATATTGGACCGGGCAACCCTGCTGTGGGCGATATCTCCCACAATAGTGACTGCAAGTCCTCGAATATATCCCATTTTGTCTCTTATTGTCAGCATGTCCAGAAGCGCCTGAGTCGGGTGTTCGTGAGCCCCGTCGCCGGCATTTATAATTGATTGCTTCAGAAGCTTTGCAAGAATGTGCGGAGCCCCCGCACAGGCATGCCGCATAACGATAATATCGGGGTTCATCGACTCGAGCGTTTTTGCCGTATCCATCAGAGTTTCCCCTTTTACGACACTGCTCGTGGAGGCGGAGATATTAATTGCGTCGGCACTCAGCCGCTTGGCGGCTATTTCAAAAGATGTACGCGTTCTGGTGCTCGGTTCGTAAAAGAGATTGATGACCGTGCTGCCTCTGAGGGTCGGAACCTTCTTGATAGGCCGCTGGGATATTTCTTTAAATGAACCCGCGATATCGAGAACGAGATTGATCTCTTCCACACTGAAGTCCGCAATTCCAAGCACATCTTTTCGCACGAGTTTCATTTTATTTGACTTTCCCGCGTTGATAATTTCCTAAAAAGCCCCTGTTTTTTTACTTCCAAGTAAGTGGATGCGTCAGCGTATTCATGCTCTAAAACTTACTTTCCATTCATAAGGACGGCGTGACAGCATAATGGCATTTTACGAATCTATGGAGGTTAATTTTCTATGACCACGACTTCTTCGTGTGCCTTCGCCTCCGTGAGTGTTACATTCACCTCTTCCCAGAGGGATGAGGGAAGGTTTTCCCCCACATAGTCCGGCCTGATGGGCAATTCCCTGTGCCCCCTGTCTATCAGAACGGCCAGCCTGATGATCTTCGGTCTTCCGAAATCCATGAGCGCATCCATGGCGGCCCGTATCGTTCTTCCGGTAAATATTACGTCATCCACGAGGATAACTTTTTTGTTATCAAGGCAGCAGGGAATGTGCGTTTCTCCCAATTTGCGTTTTCCACCGGCCATCATCACGTCATCCCTGTAGAGATTAATGTCAAGTATTCCCGTAGGAATTGCTTTTCCCTCAATTCTGGAAATACGTTCGGAAAGCCGTTTGGCAAGCAAAATTCCCCCGGACCTGATTCCGATAAAAATCAGATCTGTGACTCCCTTGTGGTCTTCCAGAATTTCATAGGAGATTCTCATTATGGAACGCTCTATTTTATCTGCGTCCATTACTACTCGTTTTTTCGTATTCATTTCTGTTTCGCTCCCTTTGCCTCCCGGAACGGTGAATCTCCGGCGCTGCCGCGTTTCTTTTACATATCAAAAAAAAGCCTTCCCATCGGCAGACGAGAAGGCCGGAACTGATATTTCTTCAAGGCGGACCAAAACCATTTTATATTCCTCTGGACAGGCAAATTGAACAATGCGGAGTATATATCAGCGTCGTTTCGCCATGTCAAGGCGATTATACCTGCAATTGGCCGTGTGTGTTCCGTCCCTGATACTGACCCGGTGTTACGCGATACCTAACGAATGATATCTCCGATACGGTCCCACCTTACCGAACCGGCTTTTTTGTTCCATGACCAGTATATTATGAACGCTTTGCCCAGCACGTCCTCCAGGTTTACGAACCCCCAGAAGCGGCTGTCATAGCTCTGGTCGCGATTATCTCCCATTACAAAAATATGGCCGTCCGGCACTCTGACAGGGCCGAAATTATCTCTGGGCTGCAATGAACGCGGTTGAATAAGGGTATCTTTATAGACGCCGTGCCCGTCTTCATAGTGAGTGCCGTTTATGAATATTTTTTTGTCCCTGATTTCAATAGTATCTCCGGCCACGGCCATAACCCGCTTTATGAAATCCTTGCTTCTGTCCATTGGATAGATAAACACAACGACATCCCCCCGCCCGGGTTCGCTCACGGGAATCAGGGTCTTTCTGACAAGAGGGATTTTTACGCCATAAATAAACTTGTTTACCAGTATGTGATCGCCTATAAGGAGGGTTTCCTTCATGGAACCCGATGGTATTTTGAAGGCCTGGACAATGAAGGTTCGTATAAACAGGGCGATGAGAATCGCGATGATGATGGTTTTTGTATATTCTTTTATTACTTCCTTGTGACGTTCTTTCATTCGATTCCCCTCAGGAGTAAACCCGCGACAATACAAGCGCCGACATAATGATTGCGGCTGTTCCTTTAAGAAGCACGATTACGATTCTGCCTGCCCTTATCCCGGGGCGCTCTTTGAAAAGGGCCTTGATTTTTTTTCTTTCAATCTGCTCTACGAGGAGCAAACCGGTCATGCTGCCCAAAAGTATGCCCGCCATGGTTCCGAGTACAAAAAAAACGGGTGTTAAAATCACAGCGCCGGCAATTCCTCCGGCCAATGATGCGGCAAACGCTGTTTTCGATGACGGAAATCTCCTCACGCCTGCGACTCCGCCAATCAGGTCAATGCCCTCAGCGCTCAATGATATAGCTGCGAGAACCGCAATAAAGGCAACACCGATGGTTTCAAAATGAGTTACTGAAGCGTATGCAACGGTATCGATCAAAATTATCAGCGTTCCCGGCAATCTGAAAATAATGCAATATATCCCGAAGAACAGAAGAAGAATAAAGACGGTCACACCCGCTTCTTCAACAGGAGACAACGTGTTCTACCTCTTTTTCTTCGGTTTCGTCGGCCTGATTCTCTCCCATGCCAGTATTAACGGACTCGCAACAAAAACAGAGGAATAGGTTCCCACAATAATTCCCACAAGAAGAGCGAAGGCAAAATCGTGTATGACGGCGCCGCCCAGGAAGAAAAGCGCCGCCACGACGAGAAGGGTTGTAAGAGATGTCAGAAGTGTCCTGCTCAACGTCTGGTTTATGCTTCCGTTTACTACTTCCGCCGTACTTCGCTTCTTTATTCCCTTGATATTCTCGCGTATTCGATCGAAAACCACAATGGTGTCGTTAAGTGAATAGCCGATTATCGTGAGCAGTGCTGCGACAATCGGCAAGGTGAACTCCTTGCCGAGAATGGAAAAAATTCCTACCGTGATAAACACGTCTTGAAGAAGGGCGATAATTGCGCCAATGGCATATCTGAATTCGAAGCGCCAGGTGATGTAAATCAGTATACCCACCATGGCATAGAGTATTGCAAGTATGCCCTTGGTACGCAGATCCTGGCCGACTTTGGGCCCGACCACTTCAACGCGCCTCACTTCAAAATCGCCGGTTCCGTAGCTGGTGGCCAGTGCCTTTTCAATATCATCTGACAATCCCTTGAGATCGGAACTCGATTTTTCCGTTTTAATCAGAAATTCATTTTCGCCGCGTGTACCGAATCGCTGGATCACACTTCCTTCAAGATTCACCGCTCTTAAGGCATCGCGTATTTCATTGGCGCCGGTAGGTGTGGCGAATTTAATTTGAACCATTGTGCCGCCTGCAAAATCGATTCCCAGGTTGAGGCCTCCGTGCACGATCAACGATACTACACTTATTATAATCATCGCCAAAGAAACCCAGAAGGCGATCTTCATTTTTCCTACGAAATTTATATTTGTTCCAGCTTTGATAAATTCCATCGCCAGCTCCTATATCCTGACCAGTTTGATTTTTCTATGCCAGATGAGGTAATCGTAAATGATCCGTGTCACAAAAATAGCGGTAAACATGCTGCTTACGATACCGATTGAAAGAGTTACGGCGAAACCTTTGACCGGCCCCGTTCCGAATTGAAACAGCACCACTGCAGCGATCAGGGTTGTAATATTCGCATCTATAATTGTAATCAAAGCTTTTCCGTATCCTGCGGCAACGGCTGCTCTCGGCGATTTGCCGATCCTGAGTTCTTCCCTTATTCTTTCGAAAATAAGGACGTTTGCATCGACGGCCATTCCGATTGTGAGCACGATTCCGGCAATTCCCGGAAGCGTGAGGGTGGCTTTAAATGCTGCCAGCGCTCCCAGAATAATAAGAATGTTCAGGATAAGCGCGGTGTCCGCTATGATTCCCGAATAGCTGTAATAGAATATCATGAAAATTAGAACGATGATCATGCCGATTATTATCGACAGAAATCCTTTATTTATAGAATCCTGACCGAGTGAAGGACCTACAGTGCGCTGTTCCAGAATGTCGACCGGCGCGGGAAGAGCGCCCGCTCTGAGGACGATGGCAAGATCATGTGCCTCTTCCATGGTAAAGTTTCCTGTAATCTGGGCATTTCCACCCGATATGCGCTCCTGAATAACCGGTGCCGAATGCACGACACCGTCAAGAACAATGGCGAGGCGTTCTTTGACATGTTGTCCGGTTATCCTCTCGAAATCGCGGGCTCCCTGCGAATCGAATTTTATAGCGACATACGGTTCCCCGAAACGATTTCCGATTGCCACTTTGGCGTCTTCAAGCGATTCGCCCGTCAGGAGCGTTTTATCCTGCAGCAGGTAAGGAACGCGGGTGCGCTGGCCCGTAGAGGGATCCAGCCTCGAACCGTATGCCAGTACATCGCCGGGCGGCACATTGCCTTTCAGGGCTTCATCCAGGCTATGCCCGTCATCGACGAGCTTGAATTCCAGAAGGGCCGTTTTTCCGATCAGATTTATGGCTCTTTGCGGATCTTTTATGCCTGGGAGCTGTACAAGAATTCTCCCGTCTGCCTGTGGAACTATTTCAGGTTCCGAAACACCGAATTGATCGACTCTGTTCCGTATAGTTTCAAGACTCTGTTCATGAGCGAATTTTTTTATGGACTGGATTTGCTCGTTTTGCAATGTGAGCCGCAGTGTTTCTCTTCCCTCGGAGACCTTCGAATCTGCAATTATGAGATTAGAAAAGTTATCGTTCAAAAGAGTTCTGAATCGATCGGATGCTTCGCCCGATGCCAGCTCAATAGTGATGAACGTGCCGTCAACACGTTCAAGATTCCGGAACCGGATTCTCTTTTCCATGAGGAACTCTTGAAGATTGTTGGCAATTCGTTCCACTGAACTTTCAACCGCCTTGTCTGCTTGAACCTCCAGTACAAGATGCATGCCGCCCTGGAGATCCAGACCCAGATGAATCTTTTCACTGGGCAGATTCTTTTTCCAGAATGAGGGGATGTGATCAGTTAACGAGGGCATCAGATAAAAAAGTGCAATGAGGATTACTATCAGGCTTATTCCGATCCTCGCTTTGATATTCCTGTCGAACATGGATGTATTCCTTCCTCCGTGAACGCTTCGTTATTCCTGAGCGGCTTTCTGAGTAATCCCTGCAATCGCGCTTCGAGATATTTTTATCCGTGTTTTTTCGGCAATCTCGAGTGTAACGATCTGTTCCGTGATTCCGGTGATCTTCCCATGGATTCCACCTGTCGTCACAATTTGATCGCCGTGGCCAAGATTGTTCAGCATCTCTTTTACTTCTTTCTGCTTCTTCTGCTGCGGCCGAATCATGAGAAAATAGAAAATTGCAAAAATAGCGACCATTAAAATAATAAAGTGGAGATCTCCCCCTCCTTGGGCTCCTCCACCGCCCTGTCCGGGTGCTCCCATTGCGTATGCTAATCCGGATATCATTTTTTCCCCTCCTCAATCGTTCTTGCGTATATTTTTCAGAAAATTTCTGCGAAAGTCCTCGAAGACTCCCTCTTGTATAGATTTTCTGATATTTTCCATCAGTGTTAAATAGAACGATACATTGTGTATCGTATTCAAAACAATCGCCAGGATCTCCCTGGCGATAAACAAGTGCCGCAAATAGGCCCGGCTGTAATTCCGGCAGGTATAACATCGGCACTGCTCATCCAGCGGCGCCTTGTCCTCCCTGTATCGGGCGTTCTTTATAGCAATCTTTCCACTATTTGTAAACAACATTCCGTTGCGGGCATTTCTCGTCGGCATGACGCAGTCGAACATATCAATGCCCAACGCAGTGCAGGCAAGCAGGTCTTCCGGCGTTCCCACGCCCATGAGATAACGGGGTTTATCTTCAGGACACAGCGGTGCAGTCATTTCAACCATTTCATACATTATCTCTTTCGGTTCGCCCACACTGAGACCCCCCAATGCATATCCGTCAAAGCCGATATCGCAAATATCATCCACCGCCCTTTTCCGCAGCCGCGGCCACGCTCCACCCTGGATGATCCCGAAGAGGGCATTTCGTTCGGAGTTTTTCGTTTCCTTGCATCGGCGGGCCCACCTGACTGTCAATTCGAGGGATTTTTCGGTCTCGTCAAATGATGCGGGATAGGAAAGGCATTCATCAAGACACATCATAATATCCGAACCGAGCGCGTGCTGAATGGCAATACAATATTCCGGCGTCATGACATGAGATGAACCATCGATGTGAGACCGGAATACAACTCCTTTTTCCGAGAGCTTTCTCAAAGCACCGAGACTGTATATCTGAAAGCCGCCGCTGTCGGTAAGAATGGGATGATGCCAGTTCATGAATTCATGGAGTCCTCCCATTTTGCGTATAAGCTCGTGACCGGGCCTCAGATATAGATGGTATGTATTTCCGAGAATAATATCGGCTCCCAGTTGGCGCACCGTTTCAGGTAGAAGAGATTTGACGGTTGCCTGCGTTCCCACAGGCATGAAGGCAGGCGTCTTTATCTGCCCGTGAGAAGTCGTGAGTGTTCCGAGGCGGGCCCGGGAACCGGCATCTTTCTTTAAAAGATTAAAATGAAAGGGTTCTTTTTTGGAATCGAGTGTCAATTTTTATTCCTGTTCCTGCTTTCCATTGTAATGCCCTTTTTCGGCATTACGGGCTTCCAGCCAAGTAATGCGTGAGCTCGTTTATTCCCCGATCAGGGGCATGAGATTCTGCCCGGCTCAGACCGGTGTTTCGTCCGGGAACGTCCTTGAAGCTGTTCCGGCAAACTCGCGCTTTGCACTCAATGGCGCGCGCCGAAAACGGGCGCTTCGTACAAGCGGGCGGGTATCACGCTGTTCATTTTTCATATAATAAGCATGCAATCTCCATAGCTGTAAAAGCGATATTTTTCTTCAATTGCCCTTGAATAGGCTTCTTTCATCAGTTCCGTTCCCCCGAATGCACACACGAGAAGAAATAACGAAGACGAAGGGAGATGAAAATTTGTCAGAAGTGCACCCACTTTTTTGAACCGGTATCCCGGATAGATGAAAAGGCTGGTGCTGCCGCTCTTCATTGTCAACATTCCTCTTTCGCCGGCAGATGATTCGAGCGTCCGCACCGAAGTAGTTCCCACTGCCACAATTCGTTTTGCCGTATTGATAATCGATGCCGAAGAGGAGGATACAAAAAAAGATTCGGATTCCATTGTGTGATCCTCAACGGTTTCTGATTCTATGGGAAGAAAAGTGCCGTATCCTACATGAAGGGTTACCGGGGCAATGGAGATTCCTTTTGCCCTTATCAGCCGGAGTATTTCATCGGAAAAATGAAGCCCTGCGGTCGGTGCCGCGACGGACCCGGGAACACTGGCATACACTGTCTGATATCTCTCAAGATCGGCTGTCCCGGCATTTCCGGCCTTTCTTTTTATATAGGGGGGAAGCGGGGCTCTTCCGTGTCGCTCCAGGAAGACATCGAAATCAAGATCGCTGTGAAAACTGAGAAGCCATTTCTTCGCGGTGACATTTTCCTCGACTTCGGCCCAGGAAGACCTGTCAAAAAATATTCTGGTTCCTTTTTTAACACGCTTGCCGGGCCTCAAGAGGACTGTCCACTCAAGTGCACTCACTTTTTCAAGAAGCAGCAGTTCTATAGTTCCCCCTGTCGCCTTTTTACCGACCAGACGGGCCGGTATTACTTTGGAGTCGTTTACTACGAGGGCATCTCCGCTTTCGAGATAGAAAGGGAAATCATGGAAATATCTGCTTTCGATTACGCCGGTTGACCGGTTTACCACCATCATGCGGGACCTGTCCCTCACCGAGCACGGTTTCTGCGCGATCAGTTCGCCGGGAAGATGGTAATTGAAATCCTCTGTTTTCATATTTCGTGCTTTTATAATGAAAATTCAGGCAGATAATCAGAAAAAAGAAAGGAAGTCAAATAAATTATATCACCTGCGGCCGGATTCCGGGGATTTCGATCTCCGTAGTTTTACATCCTTCCGAAATACACGAGCGAAAGACCGATGAGTACCGATATAAAACCGAGGACCCGGAGAGTAGAATCAGGTGTTTCAGCGACTTTCATAAGATACGTTTTGATTCGGTCGGGAAAAACGAAATAGGGAAGTCCTTCGATGATTAACACTAGTCCTGTCAGACAGAGTAGAAACTTCATGGCCCGTATTTTTTCCCCTTACCTTTCTTTTGAGAGATTCCACAGCCGGTTCATCTCTTCCATTGGTGCATCTTGAGGATCTTTGCCCGCTTTTTTTAATTCCGCTTCGATAAATGTATACCTCTTTGCAAATTTTGCGATCGATTTCAAAAGCGCCCGGTCGGGATCCACGGCAGCGAAGCGAGAGAGGTTTATCATCGAAAAAAGAAGATCGCCGAATTCTTCTTCGATGTGTGCGGCATCATGTTTCAAAAGGGCTGCCTTGAATTCATTTATTTCTTCCTCTACCTTATCCAAAACCCCTTCTATTGAATCCCAATCAAAGCCCGCCCTGGCTGCCTTTTCGCCTATCTTGCGCGCTTTTACCATGGGAGGAAGCGAACGGGGTATGTCTTCCAGAACCGATTCAGGCCTGTAGCCGTCTCCACGCTCTCTCTTTTTTATTTCTTCCCAGTTTCTTCTGATGGATTCGACTGATTCAGCCTTTGTAGTGCCGAACACATGAGGATGACGGCGAATCATTTTTTCCGATATTCCCGACATAACCTGGGCGATGTCGAATTCATCAGCCTCTTCGAACATGTGCGCAAGAAAAAGGATTTGAAACAGAAGGTCCCCCAGCTCTTCTTTTATATGATCAGGCGATCCTTCGATGACGGCATCCACAGTCTCGTACGCTTCTTCAACAAGATAGCGGTTCACGTCAAGAGGGGTTCTTGTCCGGTCCCAGGCACATCCGTCAGGCGATCTCAAACGTGCGATAATTTCAAGAAGCCTTTCCAGTTCGGATGTTGCCGAATCTCTGCTTTGTGCCACAGGGCACCTCCGTTTGTCGTGCGGCCAGTTGCCACATCGTATCTAGCACGAATCAAGCCAGGTGTCAAAAGTCAGTTTTATAAACCACCTCTGATTTTGTTCAAAGTGCTTGACCTTTTTTTCAATAAATGGTAGGCGAAGCGAAGCCGCCGGCGTATCGTGTATCCTGAGGAGGTTTACTATGGGAAGGGAAGTCCTCGCCCCCATGCCAGGAAAGATTCATGAAATTATGGTCGATATCGGTGACAGAGTGGAAGCGGATGAAGAAATTATAGTCATTGAAGCAATGAAAATGGAAAATTCGGTGTACACTCCCGTCGATGGCAGGGTGGCGGAAATACGAGTGGAAGAAGATGAAAAAGTTGAAGTGGATCAGGTCCTTGTAATTCTTGATTGATTTGCAGCTACAAAAAAATGCCGGGCTGAAAATGGAAATCGCCCGGCGTTTTTTTATCTGAACAGACGTTTCAGCCGATCTCATTCGTCTCAACAGGCCATTCGCCCCTTTCAGTAAGCACATCCCGGTAAATCGCAAGAGCCTCATTGACCGCCGGCATACCTCCATAGGGTGCAAGCTGGAAAAAAATTTCCGCGAGTTTTCCCCTGTCGCACCCGACGTTCAGCGCTGCGTTAATATGCAGCTTCAACTCATCGGGCGCCCTGAGCGCCGCGAGCATCGCGCAGGCGGCCATCTGGCGCTCCTTCAATGTAAGCACATCCCTGGAGTACAGATTACCGGTGATGAACATGGAGAAATCATTGGCAAGATCTCTGTCGAATGCCTTCCACATATGATAAGGCGGGTTCATCCGGATTCCTTTGCCGAAAAGCAGTTCAGCTCTTTTCCGGGTTCTCTTCTTTATATCTTCATTACTCACTACCTGCTCCTCCTCCATTGAACTCTTCTTTAATCCGGACATTCCGAACGAATGTCGATCCCGATGAACCCGGGATCAAAAGCTTTCTAACGCTTTCGACATTCATAGACATCGCAGTCTCTGTCCTGGAAATATATGTAGTCGTAAAGAGATTTGCTTTTTGAAGCAAATATTTCTTCTCCCCGCTTTCTGCACACGGGACAGCTTTGGCCGGGTACGATTACAGCGAAGATTCTGTTGCCTGTAGTAGCTCTTGAATCTACGGTTACAAGACCGCTGCAGTCATTACAGAGACGGACCGATTCGGTCTGTTCTTCATGAATATTATCCGTGTCGTAATAAATGCTCTTCGTTCGGCTTTCGAACTGACCGCTTCGAGGCAATTTATTCTTTTCATCATTTCTTGATTCCCATTTTTTCATAAGTGCCGAGGCAAGTTCTTCTATGTATTTTGTGGTTTCAGGTTTCTGTTTTATCAAAGCCGGATCGTAATCCGGTTCCCGTACCTGTGAATAATCGAGTCCGGCCATTGCAAGAATGATTCCGACATTAATATAAGGCAGGGCGGTTTCCACAGAATACCCTCCCTCGAGGACGGCGATATGGGGTGACAGGCGTTCGCTTAAAATCGCATACCCCTGGGCCGTAAAATTCATGTTGGTTATCGGATCGGTGTAATGATTGTCCTGGCCCGCGGAATTGATGATTATATCCGGATTATAATCCTTCAATATGGGAAGAATCACATTGTCGAGCGTGAACAGGAAACCTTCTTCCGACGTACCTGGAGGGAGAGGAATATTGATATTGCATCCATACGCATTAGGGCCGCCGAATTCTCGCGGGAATCCCGTTCCGGGGTAGAGTGTTCTTCCGTCCTGATGAACGGAAATATAAAGTGTATGAGGGTCATGCCAGAAAATGTCTTCTGTGCCATCTCCGTGATGGCAATCCGTATCCACGACAGCTATTCGTTTGGGGCCGTATTTTCTCCGGATATATTCGATCATGATCGCTTCAATATTAATATTACAGAATCCTCTGGCTCCATGAACCACCCTCATTGCATGATGTCCCGGCGGGCGCACGAGTGCAAAGGCATTGTCCACGTTCTTTTCCATTACTTTTTCAGCGGCGGTTATTGCGCCGCCTGCGGAAATCAGGTGAGACTGAGTGGTTACCTTTTCTGCATCAGGTACACTTATGTGGATTCGATTTATATCCTCATATGTTGCGAGACCGGGTTTATATTCGATAATATTTTCAAAATCGAGAAGTCCTTCTTCAAATACCTGGTCCTGTGTATAAAGGAGCCGCTCTTCCCGTTCGGGATGGGTCGGTGAAATAGCCCAGTCAAAGGCGGGGAAAAAAACAAGGCCCGTTTTTTTTATTTTCTTCATTGGTTTTTCCTTCTTCCGGGTAAGCGAATTTGAAAACGCGTATCTGGCAGCTTTCTTTCACGTCGTCCTCATGCTGATACTTGAGCAATATAATTGAACACACGCAGCAGCATCATTTGATTATCATAAAAAGACCGGCTTTATCGGGCTGGGGCGCTTTTCATACAGCGGGAGATCAGCCCCGGTTTCACCTGGCCTTTGATTCTGATGTTTTGGCCGACTTTTGAGTACCCTCTTACCATATTGAAAACGTGCTCTTCGATAATTTCAAGCTCCAGATCCTCTTCAGCAGCACCCATTGAAAGGGCTCTTTCCCGCAGTTTTTCCTTGCAAATCCCGATGGCATCGGCCTTTGAAAATTTTGGCGAAATTGAAAGCTGCAGCCCTTCTTCCACAATAGTCGCAATCATTTTTTCGGTATCGGCAAGGACAGTCAGTTCCGTGGTCGTTCTCGCCAGGGCGGCGCCTACGGCATTGGCAACCTCTGCGTGATCGGGAATATTTACGGAATACCCCAAAATACTGCCGATTGCGGGCGCCATGGGTTCGGCCGGACCGCCTACCGCGTAAAGCCTTTCCGGTTTTATGCGCTTTCCTTCCAAAAGTTCGTGGATGGTATAGACGGGTTCATTGTTCACTTCTTCCACCATACCAATTACCGCCCGGGCAATCTTTCTGCAGGTTTCGTCAAAAATGGTTTCAGCCGCTTTCCCTGCAGTGTGGCCGGCCTTTTGAGCAATTGTGCCGATCGCAGCAAGGGCCTTTTCTTTATCGCCTATTTCCGTGAGTCCGAGGACGACCATGGCGTCCGTCGGGGTGGGGCACGGCCCTCCAAATGCCGCAGCCGGTCCTTTTCTTTCCGGACCGATTATATATTCACCATTTACAAATTCCGCTGCACTGTCACCGCCGATTCCGATTGACCGCGTCCGGAGCCCGCGTATCAACGTTTTATGGCCCGCAATAGTTACACCCAGCGGTTCCAGAAGAGGCGAGCCGTCCGCGAATATGGCAATATCAGTCGTAGTGCCTCCTATATCCAGTGCGACTGCGTCCGTCGTGAATTCAGCCAGGCTCAGTATCCCCATTATGCTTGCCGCCGGTCCGGAAAGTATTGTCTGCACCGGGTACCGGGCTGATTGATTGATTTCAAATGTCCCTCCGTCGGCTTTAAGGATGAAAATGGGGAAGGAAGCTTTGAACCGGCCTGCAAACGCGGTGACCATTGTTATAAAATCTCCGTAGATATCTGAAATGGAGGCGTTCAGATATGTGGTGGCAATACGCCTTGGGAAATTAAGGTTCCCCGACATTCTATGGCCGAGCGAACAGTGGCTGAATGTGAATCCGAGCGCGTCTTCGATATCGGTTTCAATGTCGGGATTGCGGCAGGAAAATTTCCCTACAATACCTATATGATCAATGCCGCTGGTTTTAAAAAGCATTCCTGTTTTTTGGACAGTTCCCTTGTCGATCGGCGCCACCGGAATGCCTCTGTGGTTTACATATCCGGAGACAAAATGGCAATTTTCGTTTATCCGGAGCGCACTGGGCGAAAGACCCGGCCCGCTCGCCAGAATCATGCCTACCGGGCTGGTCAGGTTCTGGACGATTGCATTGGTTGATATGGTGGTGCTCAGCACTACCCGTTCGAGATCCTCAGGATTTGTTTCATGCAGCGCTTTATCAGTCACTTTCAGAAGAGAGCGGGAGAGATCGATCCGGTCGGTTACGACCTTTACCTTTTCTACAACTCGATTGCCGTCAATGAGTACGGCATCGGTATGTGTCCCTCCCACATCGATTCCCAGAATCATTTTGTTACCCTCAAGTATTTTTCACAAGCTCGTTATCATAGGAAACTATGCGAGTCAATTTATCATTTTTTTGAAACGAGCGCCATTGGATTGAAACCCCGGATCGCTTGTCCGGCATCGGTCGGCCCTCGTTTCATGTGTGTGCCGGCGCAGGGATGAAGCAGCCGGGGAGCGATTCTTGTGTGTGCGCGGGCAGACCCCGGGACGGATTGAAATCAGGAAGTGTACGGCATTTTATCTTCCGGTCTCAAAGCGATCTACAAGAACCTGATTTATTTATTCAATTCAAAATAACAGATTGACCGTGACCTTTCTTGTATGATAAATTTCACCTCCGTATCCAGAACGCTCGCGAATGATCCGCCACATACCAAAATGTAGAATAACAGAGAGGAGCCAGAAGAGAAATGATCGAGTTTGTAAAAATGTGCGAAGAATGTAATCCGGGAGAAATTGAATTCCTGCAAGCTGTATCGGAAGTTGCAGAATCAGTGAAGCCGGTGATCGAAAAACATCCCGAGTACCGGAAGGCAAAAATCCTTGAAAGAATAGTCGAGCCCGAGCGGCTGGTGATTTTCAGAGTACCCTGGGTTGATGACAAAGGCGAGGTTCAGGTCAACCGGGGATACCGGATTCAGATGAACAGTGCTATCGGGCCTTATAAGGGAGGGTTCAGGTTTCATCCTTCGGTAAATCTGAGCATCCTGAAATTTCTTGCCTTTGAGCAGGTATTTAAGAATTCGTTGACGACTTTGCCCATGGGCGGAGGCAAAGGCGGTTCCAATTTCGATCCCAAGGGGAAATCGGATCTGGAGGTAATGCGGTTCTGCCAGAGTTTCATGAGTGAGATATTCAGACATATTGGACCCAATACCGATGTGCCCGCCGGTGATATAGGCGTAGGCGCCCGGGAGATCGGTTATCTGTTCGGAACCTATAAAAAACTGAAGAACGAATTTACCGGCGTGCTTACCGGCAAGGGACTGGATTGGGGTGGAAGCCTGATTCGTCCCGAAGCGACCGGTTACGGCGCAGTGTATTTTGCCTCGGAGATGCTTGCAACGAGAAACGATTCGCTCGCAGGAAAGAGCTGTCTTGTATCCGGTTCAGGGAATGTCGCGCAGTATACGGTAGAAAAGCTTATCGAACTCGGTGCAAAAGCAGTAACCCTGTCCGATTCTTCGGGATATATTTACGACGAGTCAGGAATTGATCGCGGAAAACTTGACTATGTAATGCAGCTGAAAAATATTGAACGAGGCCGTATCAAGGAATATGCCGATAAATACCCGGAAGCTGTCTATACGCCGGTCGATTCGTCACTCAATTACAATCCTCTCTGGAATCATAAGGCGGATTGTGCGTTTCCGAGTGCAACTCAGAATGAAATCAATGCGGCAGATGCTCAGAATCTTATAAACAACGGTATATACGTCGTAAGCGAAGGAGCTAATATGCCGACGGTTCCGGGAGGCGTCGACATTTTTCTTGAGAACGGAATTCTTTACGGACCCGGAAAAGCGGCAAATGCCGGAGGTGTTTCCGTGTCGGGACTCGAAATGAGCCAGAACAGCATTCGTCTGAGCTGGTCGAGAGAAGAAGTCGACAATTACCTGAAACGTATAATGTCAAGCATACATAAAGCATGTGTCGCGGCCGCGGAAGAGTACTCTACGCCCGGCAACTACGTAAACGGTGCGAATATTGCCGGATTTGTAAAAGTCGCCAAAGCAATGCTGGCCCAGGGGATTATTTAGGAACTCATGAACATTGTCAAAGAGCGGGCAGCTGCCCGCTCTCGACTCTCACTGCCGGATCAGCGGATACTTCCGTTCCCGGCAGCATACTCAGCCGGGAGGGCACACAAAGTGGTACGACAGACCTTTGACGGCAGGGGAGGGCGCGTAAGGCGTTCCTCGGTCGATAACGCCAAACCTGAAAAAGGGCGAACTGTTGATGAAATTATCAGAGAATTAAAGTCTGATATGAAAAAACCGGCAGGAGAGGATTACCGGGAACGATCACTCTCGATGCACGGGCTTGTCTGTGCCCGATGCGGACGCGAATTCGATCATACCACACGTCACCTTCTTACGGTTCACCACAAGGACGGCAATCACCATAATAATCCTCCCGATGGAAGCAATTGGGAAAATCTATGCGTATACTGTCATGATGATATACACAGCCGGGAGGTCCTTGGCGAGTATCTTGAAGGTTCATCATCCGCGAAGGACAGGGAAGTAGTATACAATGATGCCCCTTCCGGCTCGGGATTCAATTCGCTCGCCGATAAATTGCAGAAGGCCTTGAAAAAACCGCATAAAACGTAATGTCATCCGGCGGTGCCGATGCAGCGTGGCACGTATGGGAACTTCCACGCACGCAAATGCGAAAGCTCATTGATTTTCCGATTTAGAGGACGAATTTTAAAATACCGTCTATTTTAAAAGAATTGAAATATCATTTTTATCAGTGTCGGTTTTATCTCCTACTGAAGTTCCGCAGAACACGCAGGTATAGTCATACTTCTCTCCGTTTGTGAGAACAAGAAGCAGGCGCTTTCGTACAGGCACGGAACGTCTGCAGCGGGGGCAGTACAATTCCGTGGCATCGAAATCGCCGAAGCTGTCCATCCTTCTCATGAGTCTCCATCCTTATCAGGTATCGTTTTTGCATTTTCGAGCCATACCGTTGCTTCACTGTCGCTGGGCGCGCGGTAATCTCCCCGCGGCGAAAGGGATCCCCCCGAGCCCACTTTCGGACCGTTCGGTATGCAGCTGCGTTTAAACTGGCTTGTTTTGAAAAACCGGTAGAGATATTCCATCAGCCAGTATTTGATTTCATCTATCCGGTATTCATTTCTCCTATGTTCCGGTATGTCCGGCCAGAATCCCCTCGTCTTGTCATGCCAGGCGCAGTATGCAATGAAAGCCACCTTGGAAGGAAGATATCCCAGCCGTGTGATATAAAAATTATTAAAATCCTGAAGTTCGTACGGGCCGATAACGGATTCGGTTTTCTGTGCCGGTTCACTTTCTGTTTTGCCCGGGATCAGCTCGGGACTTATTTCGGTTTCAAGTATGTCTGTGAGAGCCGACGCGGCTTCCGGGCCGAACTGGTTCGACGAGACTGTCCATCGTATCAGGTGCTGAATCAGAGTTTTCGGAACACTTGCATTGACTGCATAGTGGGACATGTGGTCCCCTACGCCATATGTGCTCCATCCAAGGGCAAGTTCGCTGAGATCGCCTGTTCCGACCACAAGGCCGCCTCTGAAGTTTGCGATCCTGAACAAGTGGGAAGTCCTTTCTCCGGCCTGCACATTTTCAAACGTCACATCGTAAACGTGCTCTCCTCCGGCAAAAGGATGCCCGATGTCTTTCAACATTTGCATACAGCTCGGTTTTATATCGATTTCGTTTGCTTCAACTCCAAGTGAACGCATTAGTCTAATCGCATTGGAGTATGTTTTTTTCGAGGTGGCAAATCCGGGCATTGTGTACGCTTTAACGTTTTCACGGGGCAGACTGAGAAAGTCCATCGTTTTGGCTGCGACAATGAGTGCATGAGTCGAATCGAGGCCCCCTGAAATCCCGATTACCAAGTGAGGAATTGATGAAGATTCCAGCCGTTTGGCAAGGCCCTGAATCTGGATATTGAAAATTTCATAGCAGCGCTGATCCCTTTTTTCAGGATTTTCCGGGATATAGGGGAAACGGGAATACTGCCTTTCGAGAATCATGCGCTCCTGAGGAATCGAAGCTGTAAATGTGACAGATCTGAACTTGCGAGCCCAGTCCTGGTGAGTCCGCATATTCTGCCCGAAACTGTTGGTGCGCATGCGATCTTGAGAAAGTCTGTCCAGATCTATATCCGCTTCTATGATTTGAGGCGTGCGCAGAAATCGCTCCGATTCGGCCAGAAGAGTTCCGTTTTCATAAATAAGAGCGTGTCCGTCCCAGGCGAGATCGGTTGTTGATTCGCCGTAACCGGCTGCCGTATAGAGATATGCAGCGATACAGCGGGCCGAATGATTCGAAACAAGATCATGCCGGTATTCCGATTTACCCGCTGTGATATTTGACGCCGAAAGATTGCCGATCAGGGTTGCGCCTGCAAGAGCGGCAAGACTGGATGGAGGAATAGGCACCCAGGCATCTTCGCACATTTCTATGAAGAACTTGAAATTTTTAATATTACGCACATTGAATATAAGATCGGAGCCGAAGGGTATATTTATCTGCCCGCACAGTGTAACCATTTTGGAAATCGCACTTTCAGCGGGACTGAACTGACGGTACTCATAAAATTCCCTGTAATTTGGAAGATATGATTTTACAGCAATTCCCCGGATTACTCCTTTGTAGAGAACCGCTCCGCAGTTGAAGAGAAGATTGTCTATTTTCAGAGGTGCGCCGACGACCAATATCAAGTTGAGATCTTTTGTCTCTTCAATTACGTGTTCAAGCGCGGAAATAACACCGGAAAGGAGTGCCTCCTGATGAAAGAGATCCTCATTTGAATAGGCCGAAAGACCCAATTCGGGGAACAGCGCGAATATTGCTCCATGGGCGGCGGCCTTTCTTGCCGTATCGACGGTGCGTTCACCATTATAGAAAGGGTCGGCCACTTTTACCGACGGCATGCAGACAGCTGTCTTTACGAAACCGTGGTTGTACAGATTGAAAAAATTCATGGTATTCATCGGGTATCGATCCACCGGTCAATGAGTTCACATTACGATTCATCGCAGCGGAAACCGGATTTCGGATCCGAAATTTTTAGTAAACCCGGTTCAGCCGGGAAAAAAGAATCGCAGCCAGCTTACCGCTGATGTGCGATTATGGATGAAAGTGTTGTATCTTTCAACAAAAAGTTGAAACCGCCTGAAAAGAAACGCGAAGCATGAGGGACGAGGCTTGTCCATATTACTGAAGCTTCCAGAAGTCGAAGTAAGTGAATTTGAAAAACGTCACTTACGCTTACATACTCCCTCTCCCTTCATGGGAGAGGGAGGGGGTGAGGGTTATAAATGGTGCCGATAATTAAAAACTACATCCTTCATCCCCTTCCACAACGGGAGGGGAAGTTTTTTACGAGAGCATCAACCTTGAAGCATCTTCAGTATGCGTGATTCTATTTCTTTCTTGGGCTGCACCCCTACCATACGGTCCGCAAGAGCGCCGCCTTTGAAAAAGAGCAGTGTCGGTATACTCATTGTCTTATATTTCGAAGCTGTGGCTGTATTTTCATCGACATTCAATTTTGCGATTTTGACCTTTCCCTTGTATTGGGAGGCGATTTCATCCAGTACGGGAGCCAGCATTCGACACGGGCCGCACCATGGCGCCCAGCAGTCGACAATAACCGGAGTCTTCGACGACAGTACGTCCTTTTCGAACGTCGCATCACTTATTTCGACAGGTTTTGCGTCTGCTGTGTTTTTCGTATCGAGCGGCGCCCGGCATTTTGCGCAGACGGGCTTATCGCCCATGCGCTCAGCCGGTATCCTGTTTTTTGTATTGCATGCTTTGCAGGTCACAATGATACTGTCCGGTTTCATATTTCCTCCTCTTTTGCGATTGATTCCTCTTTTGCCCTCCCGGGTTTACTGTTAAAAGATCTGAAGAGATGCCGGTCAAGAAAACGTATCCGATCTTGGATGGCTTGCGGTTCGGTTTAGCGAGGAGAACCTGAAACAGAAATAGATTTTTATTTGTTCTTCAATTCTTCGATCAGGGCCGGGATAATTTCTCTGAAATCCCCAACGAGCCCCACATTACAGTGATCGAACACAGCCGCATCAGGATCCTGGTTTATGGCAATCGTCAGATCAGCTTTTTTAATTCCCACAATATGGTGCATGTGGCCTGAAATTCCTACCCCGATATAAAGTTTCGGATATACTGTCCGGCCGCTCTGCCCTATCATCCGGTCATGTTCCACCCAGCCTTCGTCGACAGGGGGGCGTGTCGACCCGACTGCGCCATTCAAAAGAGATGCCAGCTCTTCCACATAGTGCCAGTCTTCTTTTTTCCCGATGCCGTATCCTCCCGCGACAATAACTTCCGCACTTGCGAGGCTGCTTCCGGCAACGCTCTCCTGGTAAAATTCAACTATACGGTAAGAATGGTCACCAGCGGAAACGGCACAATCCATTTCTTTGATACACCCTCTGGGTTCCCTTTTCTCCGGGATTTCAAAAATGCCGGGATTAATTGTTGCCATCTGGGGCCGGCTTTTCGGACATGAAATACGTCCGAGGTAATCCCCTCCCGACCATGGAATCACGGCGATCAGCTCTCCTTTGCTGTCAAGTTCCAGGTCGATTGAATGCGCTGAGAGACCGGTGCGAAGTCGTGCCGCCAGTCTGGGAGCAAGATCAGTGCCCATCGCGGTGGCACCTATCAGCAGGACTTCCGGTTTCGCGCGTAATACAGCACGTTCAAGTACAGCGACATATGTGCCGCCGCAATAGTCTTCCAGCAGCTTTTCGTCTGCCACAAGCACTTCATCGGCACCGTATTCGAGGAGTCTTTCCGCCATCGATGTTATTCCATGGCCAAGCAGCACTGCGGCTACTTTCCACCCTGCTGCAGGTGCAAGCGAAAGAGCTTTTCCAAGTATCTCGAGACCTACATCCGCTATTCTGCCACGCCGTTGTTCGACAAATACCCAAATTTTGCTTGTGACATCATCCATGATAAAATCCCATCCGGTACAGGCGGTCCGCCAAAGCTCGAGCCTGCCGGCGGGCATCGCCGGCAAGAATTTCGGCTTTGGCTCTTTTTTCAGGTGCTGCAAGTTCAACGATTTGCGTGGGCGATCCGGAAAGCCCTACCCAGGGTTCTTTCAGGATCATATCATCGGCTGACAGAACCCGAACATCTTTCGCCTCAGCATCGAGAATATTCATCAATGTAATATAACGAGGCTCATTCAGCTCCTTTATTACTGAAAGTACCATGGGTGCAGAAAGTTCCGCAATGACGTATCCTGCTTCTATGCGGCTTTTTATTCTAAATACACCGTCATCGGATACTTCTATGGCACTTACATGCATGATGTTGGGAACGCCAAGGAATTCCGCAAGCTGGGGGCTTACCTGTGAAGTGCCGCTGTCTGCTGTTTCGTTTCCGCAAATTATCAGGTCAAAAGCGCCTGTTTTTTGTATGGCAGCCGCAATAATCGATGCGGTTGCCAGAGTATCGGAACCTGCAAATCGCGTGTCCGAAAGCACAAGCAGACGATCCCCTCCCATGGCAAGGGCTTCTCGCAGCACGGGGATACACGATTCCGGTGCCATACTGATCACGGTTATCTCTCCGCCGAATCTTTCTCTCAATGATAGTGCCGCTTCCAGGGCGTTTTTGTCCAAAGGATTTATTACTGTCGGAACATTTTCCCGCACAAGCGTTTTCGTAGTTTCATCGAGGCTGACGCGGCTCAAATACTTGGGATCCGGTACCGGTTTTATACACACTATAATCTGCATTCCCGGTTCTTGCCTTTCTATTGTTTCACGGTATCGCAAAAAGCTGCTTATGCCATCCATACCGGCAATATAATGAAAGCACGCGACTCTATGGTTTCGACGTGCCTGAAAGAAATCTTTTCCCCCTCCCCCCGTGGGCCTCGCGGGAGGGGATGAAGGGGAGGGGGCGGACGTTTTGCGAGATCATTTTTGATATTCTTTTATAGCAACACGGGAGAGAACGAGTTTTGCAATTTCGGCAGTGCCTCCCGCGGGGATTGCAACGAGCGCATCGCGCATAAGCCTCTGAATGGGATATTCTTTAAGAATGCCGTAACTTCCATGAATTTCAACCGCCTTACGCGCCGATCGGGCCGCAGCTTCGCAAATCCACTGTTTCGCCAGCGTGCATGCCGTATCAGCCGGAATATTGTTGTCGAGCATCCATCCCGCCCGGTACGCAAGAAGCCGGGCGATTTCAAGATCTGAAAAAATTTCGGTTATATACCATTGTATTGCCTGAAGGTTGGATATCGGTTTGCCGTACAGCTCTCGTTCGGTCGCAAATTTCACCGCCTCTTCTATTACGGCATTCAGTATTCCGAGGCCCACACATGCCATACCGGGCCGGCCGCAATTGCCTATTGTGCCGAGAGCAACGGCCATTCCGTTCCCTTCGCCGCCGATGAGATTTTCAGCAGGTACTTCACAATCCTGGAACACGAGCTCGCCTGTATTGGCGCCGCGAAGGCCTACTTTATCCTCCACGTGTCCTGTTTTCGCGCCGGTAAAATTCTTTTCTACTATAAAAGCCGACATGCCTTTGCGTCCTTCGCCTGTCATGGCGGGAACAATCCATGTGTTTGATACATGCGCATTGGTTATGAAGCACTTTCTGCCGTTGAGGATGAACGTGTCGCCTTCCCTGCGTGCAGTCGTTTTCATGCCGGCCACATCGGAACCGCCGGAGGGTTCGGTAACGGCAACGACCCCTAACTCTTCGCCCTTTGAAAGCGGCGGCAGATATTTTTTCTTTTGCTCCTCGCTTCCGAAATTAGTCAACGCGTAGGTACACATATGATGGACCTGAAGGGCCATAGGCATGGCTGGCGAAACTCTTCCAAGCTGTTCCAGTACCAGTATGCGGGCCAGATGACCGAGTCCGGCGCCGCCGTATTCTTTCGGAGTAATGACGCCGAGAATTCCCATGTCGGCAAGGCCTTTGAGAAGATCCAGCGGGAACTCGCCGGTTTCTTCCATTGTATCCATTCTCGGAGGTATTTCTTTTTCCGCGAATTCTCTGATCGAACGCTGAAGCAATATATCCCGTTCAGTTAATTTGAAATCCATACATCCTCCTTCTCATAATATATTTTTTATGCTGTACATTTTCAAAAATTGTGAAGATCCGGTGCAACGTCAGTAAAATCAGCCCTTAATGAATACAGAAGTCTTATTTCTTTGTCAATGAAGATAAATGAATGTCAGACTGTGGCGCCGACCGGCGGGAGGGAAGTTTGGATAAACGCACCAACAGTCTTTTTACGTATTTATTATTTGAAATCGATTTATATTTCAATAAGGTCTTGCAAAGGTGCAGCTTTGCAGGATCCCTCATCAGCTCTTCCAGAAACGGCTGTTCACTTTTTACAAAACTGTCGAACCTGATCTCGGCACTTTGTTCGGGAGAAAAAGGACGGCCGCTTTCTTTTTCTGCCTCTTCCGGTGAAAGTTCGACTCCTGAGAGCATCTTCAGGAAATATTCACCTGTGACATTTCTTGTTTTTTGAGAAAATTCGCTGAATCGCTGAGGGGAAAGGCCCGAATTTTTCATAAACAGGCCCTTGGAGATCCCTTTTGATTGGGCATACTCCCACAGGAATTCAAAATATTCGTTGAAATCGACCTCTTTCTTTTTCGATGCCATAGATGGAATTTTAACAGCATGAGGTTGATTGTCAATAATAATTTCAGCGAGTGAACCACTGCTCCATTCGCGGCAGCTCTTCCGATGACCAGAGGGGGGTGCTTCTTTTCTTGAGAAAAACGGCAAAAAGCTTCTCCATCATATTCATGGGCTTTTCTATCATATATACCCGTTCGAGCATTCTTCCCTCCCGTTCGGCTTCGTCATCGCTTTCACCTGATTCCTGCCGTGCCGGCATTTTCATGGATTGGAAATCGAAATCATCGGCCTTGAATGTGAATTCCCATTCATCACTTCCAATACTCATTTTCAGACGGGCTTCTTTTAACCTTTTCCCCATTTTCAGTGCCGCTTTTCCCTCCTTCAGATCCGCATGCAGCCCCCTGCAGGCTACAGTTTCGGAATACTCTCCTTCGCCTGATTCAAGCACAATCCGCTGGAAAAACAACAGTTCGATATCACCAATATTTTCAATCAGGATGCTTCCGTTTCTCTCTTCGCTTTTAAACCAGAGCCACGTAAGAAATTCCCTTCCCAAAAAGATAAAGTCGCTTTTTTCCATATCCATAATGCCTTGTTCTCCCATATACACTCTTTGTCACTTCATTACGGAATCACCGTAAATACAAAAAAGGAATACATTTTTTTATATCCGAATGTCACGACTGTCTGATTCATTTTTTTAGCATTGCAAGTGCGCTGGCCGTTTCAGAATCAGCAAAAGCCGGATCCCAGGGAACAAAGTGAACCGGTATAAGATTAAAAGAACGTTTGAAGAGCTCCTCAAAATCTTCGAATACATTGGCTGAAAGTGTCCCCAGGATCAGCCAGCTTTCCGACAGGGCCCAGCATACTTCGTAAAACGAGGGGACCGGCGCTGTGTGAGCGAGAAGTTCTCTTCTGACGGTTTCGCGGATTTCAGCTCTCTGCTCCTTATATATCTTTTTGAGATTGTTCTCTTCCGCATATTTTTTTTCCGCTTCGAGCACTTTCAGTTTTAAAAGGGCCGGGGGAATGTTCTTTCTGTCGATACGCAGACAAAAGAGTACATAATCGCCGAGTGAATAGCCGGCGTACTGAAAATCGGTATCGAGAACATTTTCACTGCTCGTCCATCCTGTTGACTTTTCTTCGAGCCCTGTTGAAATCTCCTTGAATGAGTGCAGCTTGATCTGTGTGTCAAAAAAATCACGAAAACCGTCCTGCATTTCACCAATTACCCGATATCTTGTGAATGTTGCACTTCCTTTGAGCAATCCCATTGATGTATATCCGTCCTTTTCAAGATACGCTGTTTTTTAATATATGAATAGCAATCGCCTGTAACGAGATAAGGGGGAATACCTATCTCAGTCGCCGTAAAATTGTCAAGAGGCAATCTTTTTTCGGTATGGAAAGCGTCTAATTACGCGTAGACAGCATATTGGATTTGTGGTAGGAATTCGTGTGACATCAGATCTCAAGACAGAAAGAAAGAGAATTGATCTGTATGCGTTCGCACAACGTGAAAAAAAAAGTAAAGTAATGGTTGTGAGAATTGCTGCGTTTAAATCAGCGGGAGTAAAAGAGTAGATGAAAATTCGAAGTGTCGGAATAATAGCCAACAGTCGAAAGGAAAGTGCCGCTCAAGATTCGTGCCGTCTTGGGGAATGGCTTGAAAAACGCGGAATTTCCGTCTATTTCGATTCGGAAATTGCCGTGAAAGCGGGGTACGGTCCCGGTGTGTCGAAGCAGGAACTGCCTAAAGTATCCGATATGATCGTCACGTTCGGGGGGGACGGCACTCTGTTGATGGCTGCACGCTGTACACGGGGATACAATATCCCTGTTTTAGGAGTTAACCTGGGTACTTTCGGGTTTATGACTGTAGTGAATTTAAATGAAATGTTTGATGCAATGGAACTGATTCTTAAAGGACAGTTCAGTACATCGAGAAGGATGATGCTTGAAGCTTCTGTCGACGGCAAGAACATGTCAGCCTTGAATGACGTGGTTATAAACAAGGGTAATCCTTCCCGAATGGTAGATCTGGAGACGTTCGTCGATGATCGGTACCTCACTACGTACAAAGCGGATGGCCTTATTATATCCACTCCGACAGGATCGACGGCATATTCCCTTTCGGCAGGGGGGCCTATAGTATTTCCCGAGCTTGATTCAATGATTATAAATCCGATCTGCCCGCATACACTCACAAACAGGCCGATTATGATCCCTGCGGATTCTACCGTCAGAGTTGTGCTGCTGACCCATGAGGAGGATGCGGTTGTTTCGATGGACGGTCAGGATTCTTTTGTCCTCAAGCCGGGCGATGCCGTCACTATTCGAAAGTCGAAGGATTCAATCAATCTTTTCGTATCGCCTAACCGTGATTATCTGGAAGTTTTGCGCAGCAAATTGGGGTGGGGCGGAATTCTTTAATGATATGCTGGCCGAACTCACTATCAGAAATCTTGCGATAATTGATGCCCTTACAATTGAGTTCAGGGAAGGGCTTACTGTAATTTCCGGAGAGACAGGCGCAGGTAAATCAATTATTATAGGCGCCTTGAGCATGCTTCTGGGCGATCGTGTCTCAAATGACATGATTCGTACATCCGAGGAATCGGCTGTCGTTGAAGGTCGTTTTGAGATAGAAGGAAACAGTGAAGTAGAAGAAACGCTCGCTGAAATGGGGTTAGACAAAGCACAAGACCTTGTAATCAGAAGAATCATTTCAAGATCAGGAAAAAACAGGGTTTATATCAACGGAAGCCCGGCCACGGTGCAGATGCTTTCGGCTGTAGGTGAATGTCTCGTCAATATATGCGGGCAGCATGAACATCAGACGCTTCTCCGCACGGACAGGCATATCGATATTCTCGATGAATTTGGCGGACTTCTGAATCTGAGGAATGAATATCTTCTGGAGTATCGACAGTTCCTTGAATTTGTTGAGCGGCGGGAAGAGCTTCTGAAAGCGAATGACGAGAGGCACGATAGAGAAAAACTTCTTTCATTTCAATTGGAGGAAATCGAAAAAAGTGACGTTAGAAAAGGTGAGGATGAAGCGCTGAAAGAAGAGAAAAAAATTCTCGCAAGTGCCTCGAAACTTCGCGAGTATGGTGAAAGTTCCTATGCCGATCTGTACGGAAATGAAGGGTCGATTCTTGAAAAACTTGACAGCATCAGAGAGAGGACAGGACAGATAAAAGCCATAGATCAGGGGTTTTCCGTTACCGGTCAGGAGATGGATGCCGCATTCTTTGCGCTTGAAGATATTGCCTTTGCCTTACGTGACTATGTAAAAAATATTCCTGACGATCCTTCGAGATTGGAACAGATAGACGACAGAATTGAACTCATCGGGAAGTTGAAACGCAAGTACGGATCGACAATAGAAGAGGTACTTGAGAGAAAAGAAGCGATAAAAAAAGAACTCGGAGAGATAACACGGCTGGAAGAAGAAATAGAATGCGTCGAGGCAATAATCTCTGAAAAGAAAACCCGTCTTTTAAGAACAGCTCGGCATTTATCGGATATGCGGAAACACTATGCACATATACTTGAAGAAAAAATCGAAGGTGAAATTCATGACCTGCACATGATCCACACGGTATTTAGAATTATGTTTGCAGAAGCTTCCGAAAGCGAAGATTCTCTGGTGTTACATGAAAACGGGCTGGACCGGGTTGAATTTTACCTTTCAACTAATGTTGGTGAGACACTCAAGCCTCTTCAGCGGATTGCCTCAGGCGGGGAACTCTCCCGGATTGTACTTGCCATAAAAAAAGTTGCTGCTACAGGCGGTTCGGCAGGCACGGTGGTTTTTGATGAAGTTGACAGCGGGATAGGTGGTGCTGCAGCTGAAAGAATAGGAAGCAAATTGAAAGACGTGTCACTCAGTCACCAGGTGATCTGCATTACTCATCTTCCTCAAATTGCCTGTTTCGGAGATGCCCACTACCTGGTAACAAAAAAAGTCTCAGATGGAAGGACACACACCAGAGTCCTGCCGCTTGCGGAACCGGAACGCCTTGAAGAAATCGCCCGTATGCTTGGAGGAATTGAAACGACTGAGACAACCCGCCGGCATGCCATGGAAATGCTTGCTGCATCGAAAGGTGATTGAAATGATACGTGAAAGAACTAAGGAGTCATATGCTGCGGAAGGCGAAAATAAGTGATGTAAAATATATTCACAGAATGATTAATGAATCATCGGCCAGGGGAGAAATGCTGCCCCGTTCCCTGATGGATCTTTACGGCTGTCTGAGAGATTTTTTTGTAGTGTGTCTGGATGACGGAAAAACTGTAGTCGGTGTATGTGCCATGCATATTTTTTGGGAAAATCTTGCCGAAATCAGGTCTTTGTTCGTGGAGAAGGAATACAGAAGAAAGGGAATTGCGACAAAACTCGTAGAAGCGTGTATTTCGGAAGCAATCACGCTTGACTTGTACCGCATATTTACTCTGACGAATCAAGTGGATTTTTTCAGGAGCCTCGATTTCAGAGAGGTGGATAAAGCCACTCTTCCGGAAAAGGTTTGGTCCGAATGTTTAAAATGTCCGAAATACCCGGATTATTGTGATGAAGTTCCAATGGTAATAGAAACGTAAGATACAAATGCGAAGCGTCCATCCCGGGCGAGCTTCCGGCTGCCAATGAGCGGGTTTGCTGTGATACGCGATGCGGCAGCATCCTAGTATCATGCCGGTGTGACCGGCATGGGAGCTTTTTCCAAAGTGATCGAATTTAATGGTGAAAGAGATATGAAAACTTCCGTGCTCACAGGTGTCCTGCTTATCACGATCTTCCTGTCAGGTCTTTTTTCCGGTTGCACCACGGCTGTCAAAAGGCCCCCTTCCGAGGCCGGGACACCTGATCACATGGTAAAATTGATCCCTGAGAGAATCCCTCTTATTGAAGATGATCTTGATCGGGCTTCACTGGTCCGGGCCATAGAAAAAAGCCTCGTGTTTCTGGACAGAATTCCGGAAGACCGTCTATTCAAATTCGGACGGGATACATATACAGCCAGAGAGATGAAAGAATCGCTCATTCTTTTTTATGAAATAATGGGATCGACACTTGACAACCGACGGCTGGCGGAAGTTCTGAGAAAAAAATTCAATGTGTATCAGTGTCTCGGGCTCGATGGCGAAGGGAGCATTCTCTATACAGGGTACTATGAACCGGTACTTGAAGGTTCTAAATTCAGAACATCACGGTTCAAATATCCCATTTACCGAGTTCCCGATGACCATATTGTGGTGAATCTAGGGCAATTCCGGAAAAAATATGAAGGAGAACGGATTATTGCGCGAATCGAAGACGGAAAGGTCGTTCCTTATTACACCAGACGAGATATCGATGTCGATGACAGGCTGGCGTGCAGAGGACTTGAAATTGCCTGGCTGGCAGACCCCGTTGATATTTTCTTTCTCCACATTCAGGGGTCCGGGATGATTGAATTTACCGATGGAACTTCGATTCAGGTGAGTTATTCCCAGTCCAATGGTCACGCCTACCGGAGCCTTGGACGGCATCTTGTGGAAGAGGGGAAGCTTTCAATAGGAGAGATTTCGCTTGAGGGTATAAAGAAATACCTCAATACTCATCCCGATGAAATGTTTGATCTCCTTTCACATAATCAAAGTTATGTGTTTTTCAGAATTGTCGAGGAAGGCCCGAAAGGCTGTCTCGATGTGCCGGTTACAGGAGGCCGTTCTATCGCTACTGATCCGGCTTTTTTTCCGCAGGGAGCTCTTGCGTTCATTAAAGTGAAAAAGCCGGTCATCAATGAAGACGGCAATATCATTTCCTGGGTACCTTTCTCCCGCTTCGTTTTGAACCAGGATACGGGAGGTGCAATCAAGGGGCCCGCAAGGGTGGACCTGTTCTGCGGTACCGGATCGAGTGCCGGCATCATGGCCGGGCACATGAAAGAATACGGCGAACTTTATTTTTTCATAAAAAAGCACGATCGATAGCTATCTGGGGATTCATAAAAGGATTCTCCTGCCGGCCGAGCCGGCAATAGAATGTGAGATAGTGACGCTCGCAAATATTTTTTATTTGCAGGCATGGGATCAGGACCCGCAACTCAGCGTTTACTGTGACCATGTCATAGATGCGAAGCGCACGTCCCGGCGAACTCTTGCTTATAATTTTACATGAGGAGGCATGATTATATGGAATTTACGCAAATTTTATATGCAAAGGACAACAAAGTCGCGGTCATCACATTGAATCGCCCCCAAATGATGAATGCCTATTCCGAAACCATGGTGCATGAACTTTTGCAGGCCCTTGGTGATTGCCGTGATGACGACGAAGTGCGGTCCGTGATTATTACCGGCGCTGGTCGAGGGTTCTGTTCCGGCGGAGAGGTATCACCGGATTTTCAGTACCCGGAACGATATCGAGGCCACCGGCTGGAATCGATGCTTGAAATGAGAAATAATTTTCATCAGCTGGTAAAATTTTTGTGGCATTTCGATAAGCCGTCAGTGGCTGCGATAAACGGTGCTGCTGTTGCGGGAGGATTGACTCTGGCGTTATGCTGTGATTTTCGGATCGCCGCCGAAAGTGCGAAGCTGGGAGATACGAGCCTGAAATTTGCTCTTATGCCGGATGAAGGAGGCGCCTGGTTATTTCCAAGGTACATGGGTTTTCAGAATGCACTGAAAATGTCACTTTTTTCCGAAGTGTATACTGCTCAGAGGGCCAGAGAGCTTGGCCTGGTGAATGAAGTTGCCGGTGATGCCGAGCTTATGGAAACGGCACAGAGCTGGGCCGTACGGCTTGCCGAAGGACCGCCCATAGCAATCAGAATAACAAAAAGGATGATGTACAAGCAAACTCAGATGGATCTTGATAATGCCCTCGAAGATGCAGCGCTCGGGACTCTCGTGACTAATTACTGCGAGGATGTTCAAGAGGGTGTACGAGCGTTTCATGAAAAGCGCAAGCCTCTTTTTAAGGGGCGGTAGTGAGTGATACCGTACCTACGGATAACACGGACAAAGGCCCGCTTCCAAAAGATGCAGCGTGATTCCGCTTTTTTGCGTTGTTTACATTGAGCGGAACGGCGCCGTCGAAATCTCCCGATGCCTTACACGTGAGGTAACGGCAGGAGACAGTATTTGAGAAGCAGGCCCTCGGCTGAACAGATTACTCATGCCATTTACTCCTGGCATTGCAGCGGGACAAATTATCTGTTTTTCCAGACAGGATCGCGTTTTTCCAGGAAGGAATTGATGCCTTCCATCATGTCTTCTGTTTTTGTAGCAAGCTGAAAACAATAACGGGTAGCTTCTGAGTGGTGGTCGATTGTCCGCTGGAGTCCCATGTACAACAGCTGCTTTGTCATCTTTACGGCAAGAGGTGCGGCTTTCAGAAATTTACTCGCAAGTTTCATCGCTGCAGGCATAAGTTCGTCATCAGGTACAACTTCGTGAACAAGGCCTATCCTCAGCATCTCTTCGGCGTCGATTACCTCTCCTGACATGCAGAGCTCGGCTGCCTTTGAGAACCCCACGATATGGGGGAGCAAGTAGGTTCCTGCGCCTGTATCCGGTATGAGGCCGCGGCGGACGAAAACCTCGCCCCATTTTGCGCTTTTTCCCGCTATTCTGATGTCGCAATGAAGCGGATATTCCGAACCGGCCCCGACTGCCGGCCCGTTTAGTGCGCAAATAACAGGTTTGGGAATACTGGCAAAGAACCATGCATTATATGAATAAATAGTAGTATCCTTTGATTTTAAATAGTTAAGTTCTGTTTCGACGGCCTCCGGAACATCGCCGCTTAAATCGGTTCCTGCGCAGAAGCATTTGCCCTTGCCGGTAAGGATGACTGCTCTTACATCATCATCTTTGCGGATCTGTTCAGTAATTTCGAGAAACAATGCAAGCATCTCATGAGTCATTGCATTCATTTTTTCAGGACGGTTCAATGTGATTATCCCGATCTGATCCTTTTTTTCATAAAGCACATCTGTTCTTGCCATGTAAATATCCTCCTGTATAGTATTTTAGTTTCCGCACTGTCCGGCCCGGGCCGGTGAAACTGCAGTGCTATGATAAAATCGGTGAGACAGCTGCAAATGAAATACCGAATATAACGAATTACCGGCACTACTCCTGATTACAGGGCTATATCCCACACCCGTTTGACCTTGTCAACGAACTTTTACAGATTTCAAAAGCGGGTGTAAAACAGATTGACTTATGCGGGCGATCATGAGATTAATTTCCGTATCATCAACAGGGGGGAGTTCGATAAAGCGGAAGATGGAAATCATTTCCACTATGGAAGGCCGAAGTCTTGCCAAAAAGCTTTATTGATTCTTACAGTTTCACAGCAGAGGCAGATCAAATAGATCCGGCCTGTACCCGCCCGCTATCGGCTTCATAAAAAAACACGTTTTCTTTATCTGCGCGAGGCATTCCTTTAGTCGTTCAGAAGCGACATGAAGGGGTGCGGTTGCTCGGGAATTGCTCCACGCTCTGCATTCAAGTTCTATCTTGTTTAATTTTATATATAACATCGAACGCAGAACTTGAACACTATTTTAGCCGTTAAAAGATGATGCAATGCTGATGTCATACAAAAAAATCTTTGCATGTCTTGAATTCAAAATCAGAAAGGAGAAAGTCATGAGAAGAAGGATTGTTGCCTCAGTTTTGATCAGTCTTGCGTTTCTATGTGGTTCTGCAGGGAATCTTTTTGCTGCAGATCCGATTAAAATCGGGTTTATCGGAGCGCTTTCCACCCCTTACGGAGCAAGCAACAAAGCGACGCTCGAGATCAGTGTTCAAGAAATAAACGAGGCGGGAGGCATTCTGGGCAGGCCTGTAGAGCTGATTACCCAGGACTGGAAGAGGGAAGTGCCGCTTGCCGTGGCCGCATACAAAAAACTGGTATTAAATGATAAATGCCTGCTTGTGTTTACAGAAGGAACAGAGGGGAGCACAGCCTGTGCGCAGGTGGGAGCCAGACTCTATCCAACCTATCCTCATTTGCTTTTTGCTTTTTGGACAGCGCATGCCGGGTTTACCGATGTGGTAGCTGACGAATATGACAAGTACAAGTTTGTCTTTAGAGTCTATTCGAGTACGTCTGATTCTTATAACCCGAAGCTGAAGATTATGGATTTTTTTAAAAATACAATAGGAACGAAGAAGCTTGCCTTGCTTTTCGAAGATATGGGCTGGACAGAGCTTTTCCGGAAGGGAAGCGATCGTTATCCCACTCTTCGGGAGGATTTTGAAAAGAACGGGATAGAAATAGCGTTTTACAGTATTACAGATATTAAAGAAAAAATGTTTCTTCCGATTTTCGACAAAATTGCCGCCAGTGGAGCCGATACAATATACTGGCTTGCGGCATATACGGATACGGTCACACTGGTGAAGCAATGGGCACAATCCCAGGCAAAAGATTTGGATCTGGCTTTTCAGGGGGGAACCCACAGTTATGCCGCGTTTTATAACATGACAGGGGGAAGGGCTCTGGGGATAACAGCTCAGGGGCCGGAGATAGTGATCCCTTTTACGGAGCTGACGAATCCGTTTATGAAAAAATTAAAAGAGAAAGAGGCCGGTTTGATTGCCTCCAGTTTCGGCGCCTATGACGGTCCCTGGATCCTTAAGGAAGCACTTGAAAAAATCGGCAGTGCCGGCAATGTGGATGCGTTAATTGCAACGATTGAGAAAAACGAATTCCAGCATGGTTTCTGGGTGTGGGCTTTTGATCAAAGACATGACCCGAAGACCGGGCACCCCTATCAGCCCACTCCTATAGGACAGTTTCAGGCGGGCGGCAGATATGTGCTTGTTCACCCTAAGGAACTTGTTGAAATTACCAATCCGGGCGATACATACATTCGTGTGAGGGATTTGAGAAAACGAACGGAGAAATAGAAGAAACTCATGATAATTGATTCATGTTGATGAATTTGTGGTTTCCGGTTTTCAGAGAACAACTGACTGATAGAATGGCATGGCATTCCGGCGGAAATCACAGCTTTTTCGGGTAGTGATTATCCTGCGGTTTGCCGGAACAGCCGGATGGGTAATGTGTATCAACTGAAACTGAAAAGGAGGAATCTAATGAAGAGAAGAATTCTCAGATGGGTATTGCTTCTATGTAGTTCTTTCTTTTTAACCGGGCTCTTTTCTCTCATCGGTTTCGTGGGAGACGCGTATGCCGCAGACCCTGTTAAAATCGGGTTTATCGGAGCGCTTTCCACCCCTTACGGAGCAAGCAATAAATCGGCGCTTGAAATCAGTATTCAAGAGATGAACGAGGCGGGGGGCATTCTGGGCAGACCCGTCAAGCTGGTTACGGAAGATTGGAAACGGGAGATGCCACTGGCGGTTGCGGCGTACAAGAAACTGGTGATGAATGACGGATGCGTGCTCGTTTTTACAGAAGGGACAGAGGGAAGTATGGCCTGCGCGCAAGTGGGGGCGCGTCTTTATCCGACATATCCGCATCTTATGTTTGCCAATTGGGTTCAGGGAGGAGAAATTACCGATATAGTAGCCCAAGAATACGACAAGTACAAATTCGTTTTCAGAGTCTACGGGAAGGCAGCAGATGCGTTTAATCCCAAACTTGAAGTGCTGGAACTGTTCAAGGATGTAATAGGGACAAAAAAGGTCGGTCTGATAATAGAAGATCTTGCATGGACAGAACTGTATCGAAAAGGAAAACCCGGAGTTGCTCCATCACAGAAAGAATATTTTGAGAAAAACGGAGTTGAGGTTGTGTATGAGGCAACCACAGATATAAAAGAAAAGATGTTTTTGCCGATTTTCGAAAAAATAGCCGCGCGCGGTGCTGATACAATCTATGCCATCATCGCCTGCAGCGATTCTGTGGCATTTGTGAAGCAGTGGGCGCAATCAGGTTCCAAAGACCTCAATATCGTATTGCAGAGCGGCGAGGGCAGCTATGCAGCGTTCTGGGATATGACGGGCGGCAAGACCCTGGGTAATGTCATCGCATCACCGGAAATCACGATCCCCTATACCGAACGTACCAAACCTTTCCTGGCCAAATTAAAGGCGAGTGGCGCCGGGTATCTCGGATCTACTCCCGGCGCGTATGACGGCCCCTGGATCCTGAAGAATGCCATAGAGAAAGCAGGCTGCACGGATGCGAATGCCCTGATCAAGATTATAGAAACTACCGAAATACAGAGGGGCTTCAGTAAATGGGCATTTGATTCGCAGCATGATCCGAAAAAGGGATATCCCTATGTGCAGTCCTTTGTCTGGGGGCAGTTTCAGCCGGATGGAAAATATGTTCTTATTTTTCCGGAAGAACTGAGAAAGATAACAAATCCCGACGACAGATATATACCGCTTAACGATTTGCGAAAACAAGCGGGCCGATGACAGGTATGCAGGCGGCGGCAGCTCGCATATTCTGATTCAGCCGAAAGATCAGCTACGCAGAAATAGGGCAAAGTATACACCCGGAAGCTTCTGATGCGACCAGCCATGCCGGCAGGAAGTGAAGGGGCATGCCTGATGTAATCTCCTATCCATATGCCTGCCTTTGGACAGAAGGAAAAATAGAGATAAAATTTATTTGTCTTGAAAAATTTTTTGATTTATAGATTTGGGTCATTATGACGGATCGCGATACTGTGCGCATTCCGGCGGAAACCGGCTGCTGTTCAGGGGGTAAACATCGTGCAGCTTGCGGTTCTGCCGGAGGGCACCTTGTTCGTGACTGTCAGAAAAAAAGGAGGAATTTTATGAAGAAGAAGGTTTTTGTAAGGGTGTTGCGTTTGTGCAGTTTCTTCTGTTTGACGGGATTGTGTTGTTTCACAGGACCCATGGGAAATGCGTATGCCGAACAGCCTGTCAAAATCGGTTTCATAAGCGCACTTTCGACTCCTTATGGTGCGAGCAACAAGGCGACGCTCGATATCACCATAGAAGAGATCAACAAGGCGGGAGGCATTCTGGGCAGACCGGTGGAACTGATTACCGAGGATTGGAAAAGAGAAGTGCCGCTTGCGGTTGCCGCGTACAAAAAGCTGGTATTGAATGACAAATGCCTGCTTGTGTTTACCGAGGGGACCGAGGGAAGCACTGCGTGTGCGCAGGTCGGCTCCAGGCTCTATTCGACCCAGCCTCACCTGATGTTTGCCCTCTGGACTTCGCATGATGGTTTTACCGATCTGGTAGCCGATGATTATGAGAAGTATAAATTCATATTCCGTGTCTATTCGAATATTGCCGATACCTATAATCCTCATTTGAAGTATATGGAATTTTTCAAGAACACCATAGGAACAAAGAAGGTGGCACTTCTTATTGAGGAAGCGGGATTTTCGGAAATTCCCCGCAAAGGAAAGCCGGGAGTCTATCCGACGATGAAAGAATATTTCGAACAAAACGGTATGCAGGTGGTGTATTATACCGTTACGGACGGCAAGGAAAAAATGTTTCTGCCCATTCTGGAAAAGGCTGCCGCGAGCGGAGCAGATACAATATGTTTTTCCATGGGTTATACGGATACAGTCACATTGATAAAGCAGTGGTCGCAATCAGCTGCAAAAGACATGGATATTGTGCTCGCTTCAGGTGCGGCGTCAAGTTATGCATCGTTCTGGCAGATGACGGGCGGACGATGCCTGGGAGTCACCGAAGTCGCACCGGAAATTACTATTCCTTTTACGAAGCAGACGAAACCGTTTCTGGAAAAATTGAAAAAAGCGGGTTTCGGCTTTACCGGCGGCATCCCGGGTGCGTATGACAGCCCCTGGATAGTAAAAGAGGCAATCGAGAAAGCTGGAAGTACTGAAAATATGGAAAAAGTAATTAAAAATATCGAAGAAGGAGAATTTCAGCACGGTTTCTGGGTATGGGCTTTCGACGGCAGGCATGAGCCGAAAAAAGGGTACCCCTATTTTCCTCTTCTTATTGGTCAATTTCAGGAAGATGGCCGTTATATACTGGTACATCCGGAAAATCTCGCAAAAATTACCAATCCCGGTGATCAGTATGTACGTGTAAAGGATTTGAGAAAAAAGGCGGGTCTTTAATTATAATCGCAGGATTAAAAAGGGGCTGGACCGGTTCAATCCGGGGCCCCTTCTTTTTTTAGTTCTCCAGGTTTATTTCTTCCCGCTTTTTCCCTGTTGCATGTGCTATTCTCATTTCCTCCAGGGTGCGGGCTGCGAAAGTATTTCGATGAAACAAATTTACAAATATCAAGGCCGGATTCCGTACCGGAACTTCGGTCCAAGCTGGGTCGCTCCTATCCTTCTTGACATTTTAACAAAATTACACAGGATCGATCTTGTTTCACGGGGATCAATGATTTCTTCGATCCCGAATGCCTCTGCCGTCCTGAAGGGCGATGTCATCTGTTCCAGCTTCTGCTCTATTTCCTTGAGTTTTTTCTCCGGATCGGCCGCATTCCTGATTTCATCGCCATGAGCAGCTAATGCACCTCCTGCGATAGGCAGTGAACCCCAGCGGGCGGTGGTCCAGGCGTAACGCATCCCCGTTCTGCCCTCGTTTTTATGAAACCAGCCTGCCACTCCGTAACACCGGCCGACAACGACACTCAGCCATGGCGTAGTAGTCTGCTGTATCGCAACGGCCGTGCGGGCTGCTTTACGAAGGGTCCCCTCAACTTCGGAATCAGGCCCGATCATGAAACCGGGAACATCTACAAAATAAATAATTGGTAAATGAAACGTATCGGCGAGATCGACAAACCTCATCATTTTATCACATGCCGCAGCAGTTTGTGCGCCGCCGTGAAATTTCCTGTTATTTCCCATTACTGCAACAGGGATTCCGTTCATGCGCGCAAGGCAGGTAGTCAGCGAGGGTGCATGAAGAGGTCCGATTTCAAACACGGAATCTCGATCTGCGACCATTTTGATCAATTTTCTCATGTCGAATGTCCGGCCCGGGTTTTCAGGAATGATAGACAGCAGTTCCTCATCCCGCCGTTCGGGATCATCATCGTTTTCGGTACATGGAGGCTGCTCCCACACATTGCCGGGCAGATAGCTCAGGAAGCTTTTTACCTGATCAAACGCATCTTGCTCGTTTTCGGCGACATTGTATACGACGCCGCTTTTTTCTGCATGAATTTTGTAATTACCGAGTTCCTCTTTGCTGATATCGATATTGAAAGCGCGTTTGATTACCGGGGGACCTCCTACAAAAAGCTGTGCATTCTTTTTTGTCATTACATTCCAGTGCGAAAGCGCCGCTATCACACCGACCCATCCTCCTGCCGAACCTACAACTGCTGAAACTACGGGGACTTCGGCCAACAGTTTGGCCTGGTACGGCAGTTCGGGGTTGGCCGGAATTACTGCATGGCCTATGTTCTCCATCATAGTCAGCCGCGTGCCTCCCGCATCGAGCAGCCGAACCACAGGCATACGCCAGTCCAGCGCCATTCGTTCTATGAAGCATGTCTTACCGCCGCCCGCCCCTGATGACAATCCGGGTGTAGTCCAGTCCGAACCGTTTATACATACGGGCCTCCCGTCGATTTTCCCCATGCCCGTTACGGCATTATCGGGCAAGAATGATTTTAATTTTCCATCTTCATATTCGGGAATTCCCGCCAGTATTCCTATTTCATCGAAGCTTCCTTTGTCGACCAGCAAATCAATCCGCTCCCGGACCGTCAATTTTCCCAGAGAATGCTGTTTTGAGACACTTTTGGCACCCCCCATCTGTTTCGCCATTTCTTTTCTCTGATTCAATTCATCGATTTTTCCCTCATGTGCCATCGGTTCACCTCTTTTTTATAATGATTTATATAATGGTTCGATTTTACGAACTATTTGGACATAAAGGCAAGAACGAAAGGCGTTTTGCCGCTTTCGTGCTTGCTTTTCTTATAAAGCACGCGTATTAATTTGAGTAAAAGATACGTAGTCATATGGTCGAAGGAGTATAAGGACGGCTTCGGCGGGTGTCAATGAAAAACAGAAGAAATATTCAAAAAAATCTTGACAAGGATTTCCTGTTACGATAGGAACAGCCATCAATCCGTTAATTTCTATCTGAATGCGTTGTACCGATAAAAAGCAGCCGCTGCTTCTGTCATTGGGGGATGAACAGTTGCACACTTCAAAATCAAGTCGCTGCCGTAAATGTCATTTTTTTCACAGTATCACAAGATCTCTATCATCAATCTTCATAAGCTGAGGATAAGTCGCATGCGGCTTATCATATTTAATGACCTTAACCTTTGTGAAGGAAAAGGAGGGAACCATGAAGAGAGAGATTTTAAAGTCCGGTGGATTTTTTTCCATTGTTACCATTCTAATCATTTTTACATTTTTTCTGTGCGGTACCGTCGGGGAGTCAATCGCAAAAGAACCCATAAAAATAGGTTTGATAGGCGCATTGTCGACTCCTTATGGTGCAAGCAACAAAGCGGCCCTCGATATCAGTATCGAAGAAATTAATGCAGCAGGCGGTATAATGGGGAGGCCTGTCGAACTGATCACGGAAGACTGGAAACGGGAAGTGCCTCTTGCCGTTGCAGCCTACAAAAAGCTGGTATTGAATGATAAATGCCTGCTCGTGTTTACCGAGGGGACCGAAGGCAGTACAGCCTGTGCGCAGGTGGCTTCCAGGCTTTATCCAAGTCAGCCTCACCTCATGTTCGCATTCTGGACAGCTCATGAAGGATTTACCGATCTGGTGGCAGATGATTACGACAAGTACAAGTTTATTTTCCGGGTATATCCGAGCACGGCGGATACCTATAATTCGGATCTGGGATTTATCGAATTTTTCAAGGATACCATCGGTGCAAAGAAGCTGGCGCTCCTCATAGAAGATATCGGCTGGACGGAGGTCTACCGCAAGGGGAGACCGGGAGTATTCCCGACGCAGAGAGAATATTTCGAGAAGAACGGGATAGAGGTGGTGTACTATGGCATCACCGATATCAAAGAAAAAATGTTTCTGCCCATTTTCGAAAAAGTGGCGGCAAGCGGCGCCGATTCGATTTACTGGATTACAGGGTATACGGATACGGTGACCCTGGTGAAACAGTGGGCCCAATCGCCCGCAAAAAATATGGACCTTGTGTTTCAAAGCGGCGCCTGCAGTTATGCAGCGTTCTGGAACATGACAGGTGAACAGGCCTTGGGTATTACCGCAACCTGGCCTGAAATTCTTATTCCCTACACGAAAGAATCCAAAACCTTTCTGGAAAAACTAAGGGCAAAAAAAGCAGGATTCCTTGCATCCTCATACGGTGCCTATGACGGTCCGTGGATCCTGAAAGGAGCCATAGAAAAGGCCGGAGGCGCAGATGATGTGGAAAAGCTTATAAAGGCGATCGAAACCGGAGAATTCCAGAGAGGGTTCTGGGTATGGGCTTTCGATAAACGGCACGAACCCAAAAAGGGACATCCCTATCATCCGACCGTGTTAGGCCAGTTCCAGGAAAACGGTGATTACATTCTGGTACACCCCAAAGTCCTTGTAGATTTGACTAATCCTGATCGCGAATATGTCCGTGTCAAAGAACTGAGAAAAAGAGCAGGACAATAACAGCGGGTGCATCGCGGTTTGATGACATTTTAAAATCTGGAAGAGGAACCACAGGGAGAAGACAGTTGAAATCCTGCGGATGCGTACTTACTTGTTCAGCTTTTACAGAGAAATAGAAGAAATAATTCAGAGAACCGGTCTTTGAACGGTGAACAGCAGCAAGATGGCGGCACATCAAGACGTATTGCATGCCGTAGATTGATTAACCGATTAAAGGAGGAAATATGAAGAAAGGTTCAGGTAAGATTTTCTGTGTCACCCTTTTGGTAACCGTGATGGTTTTCATCGGTGCAGCCGGAGAGTCGATCGCGAAAGACCCGATTAAAATAGGGTTTATAGGTGCGCTTTCAACTCCCTACGGTGCAAGCAACAAGGCAAGCCTTGAAATCAGCATTGAAGAACTCAATGCCGCAGGCGGTATACTTGGGAGGCCTGTGGAACTGATTACCGAGGACTGGAAAAGAGAAGTGCCGCTTGCGGTTGCCGCATACAAAAAGCTGGTATTGAATGACAAGTGCCTGCTTGTGTTCACTGAGGGGACCGAGGGAAGCACGGCCTGCGCGCAGACGGCATCGAGGCTCTATCCCAGTCAACCTCATCTGCTGTTTGCCTTCTGGACGGCTCACCACGGGTTTACCGATCTTGTGGCCGATGACTATGACAAGTACAAATTCGTATTCAGAATCTACTCCATGACCGGAGATACATACAATAAAGAACTCGGGTTTATCGATTTCTTCAAAAATACAATAGGTACGAAGAAAATTGCCCTTCTGGTGGAGGATATCGGATGGACAGAGGTCTATCGCAAAGGGAAGGCCGGTCAATATCCGACACAGAAAGAATATTTCGAACAAAACGGAATAGAAGTCGTATATTACGGAACAACTGATATCAAAGAAAAGATGTTCTTGCCGATCCTGGAAAAAGTGGCCTCCAGCGGTGCCGATTCAATTTACTGGATTACCGGTTACACCGATACGGTGACATTGGTGAAGCAGTGGGCACAGTCGCCGGCGAAAAATATCGATATCGTGTTTCAGAGCGGGGCATGCAGCTATGCGGCGTTCTGGAAGATGACGGGAGGACAGGCGCTGGGTGTCAATGCGTTATGGCCGGAAATCATGATTCCCTTTACCGATCTTTCGAAACCCTTTCTTGCCAAGCTGCAGGCAAGGGGTTCCGGATTGCTCGCATCTACATATGGCGCCTATGATGGTCCGTGGATACTTAAAGAAGCTCTGGAAAAAGTCGGCAATGCCAATGATGTGGATGCTTTGATAAAAGCGATAGAAAATGGTGAATTCCAGCGCGGATTCTGGATTTGGGCTTTTGATAAGCAGAGACATGAACCGAAAAAGGGATATCCCTACCATCCCGTGCTTTATGGGCAGTTCCAGGAAGATGGTCAATATATTCTTGTCCATCCAAAGGAACTGATAGAAAAAACCAATCCCGATAAAAAATTTGTGCGCGTCGAGGAACTGAGGAAACGAGCCGGACAGTAAACCAGCCGATTTACTGTTGAGAAAGCTGCGATAAGTCTGATCCAGAGGAAGCGGACTTATCGCAGTTCCCTGGCAGTCCGCTTCGTGTTTTGACAGGGAAAGGCATTTATCGAAAGGGGCTTTACTCTCCATGGATGCAATTCAAAGTATTCTTGTGTATACGGTGGTACTGGGTTCACTTTATCTTTTAATAGCTCTCGGTTTTTCATTAATATGCGGAGTTTTGGGAATTTTCAATCTTGGTTACGGTGCAACGTTTCTGGTGGCGATTTACGGAATGTGGATGCTTTTATCCACGATCGGCGTGAATCTCTGGGTGGCGATTATTGGAGTTTTTATTCTCCAGTTTCTGTTTACGCTGGGTATCATTTATTTTCCGATAGTGAAACGCTACATGGAAAAAGAGGAGCTTCTGCTTACATCACTACTGCTCGTGTCCCTTATAGTCGAGGAAACGGTGAACCATTTTTATCCTGTGACCGCAGGTGTCGATATCCCGACCGCTATCTTTTCGCATACTCTTCAACTGGGATCCGTCAGTATTCCCGCTCAGATGCTGATCGTCATCATTGCTGCAGTGCTGATAACCGCCTTTTTCGTCTATTTCCTGATGAAGACGAGAATCGGCTTTAAAATACGGGCGATAAGCCAGCAGCTCGAGGCTTCCCGGCTTCTCGGCGTGCGGGTTGAGCGGGTCTATGCGCTCGCCATGATACTCTCGGTAGTCCCGCCGACAATTTGCATGCTCATTATTGCACCGATCTGGGCCATTGAGCCCAATATGGGTCATTCATTGTTGCAAACGGCGATTCTTGTGACAATTCTTGGCGGCCTGGGCAATCTTCGCGGAACTGTGATGGCAAGTTTCATTGTCGGCTTAATTGCATCTTCTGTCGCTTTCCTTGGCAATCCCAGGCTTGTGGGAATGTCAATCCTTCTTGTTGTCTTTTTTGTAATGATCTTTAAACCTCAGGGAATCGCAAAAAGTGAGACGTTATGGTGAGAATCGAACATAAAAGAGCGCTTATGGTATTTCGCTTCGGCGATAAAAAATTTGAATGGCCGATTGAGACCAGGTACTGGAGGAATCCAATATTGGGAATCGGTCTGCTTGCCCTGTTGCCCATTGTGTTTTCAGGACGCCCTGACGCGCTGAGCCTTATCGCAACGGCTAATATTTACGCCTGTATCGCGATACCGCTTGCATGGCAGATGACGGGCATCGGAAGGCTGAATTTCGGACCGCAGGCATTTGTCGGCATTGGAGGTTTTATTGCGGCCCTCGCGAGCGTCCATTTCGGCTGGGGGCCTTGGGCAACATTGCCTTTTGCGATCTTGGGAGGGCTGTTTTTCGGTTTCATTTTCAGTCCTCTGACCAACATTGCCAAAGGATTGTATTTTTCGCTTATAACCCTGATCATTCCTTTAATTTTCCTGGAGATTACCTATTATTTCAGCATATTCAAAGGGGAAACGGGATTATACGGAATAGCGCCCCTGGTAAACGTGAGCAGTATCAAAGCGGAATATATCATTACCGGGTATATGGCTCTGATCATGATGGTTATTTTTTTATTTGTCGTAGTGAAAGTCTTTGATTCGCGGATAGGACTTTATTCCGCCGCAATCAACGACGACGAAGAAGTTGCAAATAATCTGGGTCTGAATATCAAAAGATGGAAAATCATAAGTTTCGTGATTACTTCCACGATGGTAGCCGTTGCGGGATGGTTTGCCGCACATTACTTCGGCACCTTCTCGGGCGTCACCTATCTGCAGCTTCCTTTCATGCTGAAGATACTTTTGATGGTCATGATAGGAGGAAGAGGGGATGTATACGGGGCTGTTTACGGCGCCTATTTTGTGGTCATCCTTGAAAAAGCGCTCACGGTAGTCGGCCTTGCCCATTATATACTTTTCCCTCTTATTCTGCTGATACTCCTCTTTGCGCTTAAGGAAGGCATCTATGGTCTGTACCGGATGCACAGGTATCGTGAATATTATCCGACTATACGGGTAAGAAAACGCTAAAGGATTGAGGTTATGTCGCTTCTTACAATTGAAAACGTGACAAAAAGGTTCGGCGGACTGACTGCCGTCGATAATGTGAGCATGGAAATCAAGGAAGGTGAAATTGTCGGCCTTATAGGTCCGAACGGGGCCGGCAAAACAACATTGATGAATCTCATTGCCGGTACATTTAATCCGGAGGAGGGCAAAATAGTATTTGACGGCCATGACATTACAAAACTTGAACCGTTTCAAGTCTGCCGGCGCGGAGTCAGCAGAACGTATCAGATTCCCCGGCCATTCCCCGATATGACGGCCCTCATGAATGTAGGTGTCGGAGTGCTCTGCGGAAAGAAAAGACCCAACATGAGTTTGGTTGACGGAATGCTCGATGCATCTCACTGCCTTGAATTTGTAGGACTTTTCGGAAAGCGTAATATACTGGCCCGCGATTTGTCGCTCTTTGAATTGCGAGCGCTTGAACTGGCGAGGGCACTGGCGACGACACCGAGGCTTATTTTGATCGACGAGGTTATGGCCGGTTTGAATCAAGCTGAAGGGAGAGTGGCTATACGGCTTATCGAAAAGATAATCGAAGAATTTCACGTAACAATCCTATGGATAGAGCATGTGATGAAAATCATCATGGAGGCGACGCAACGGGTGGTAGTACTCCATTACGGAGAGATCATCTCTTCAGGCCTGCCCGGCGAAATCGCAAACGACCCTCAGGTTATTGAAGCATATTTGGGAGAGAAAATTGCTTAGACTAGAAAAAATCAATGTTTCTTACGGCATTATCCAGGTGATATACGACCTGGATCTGCACGTGAAGGAAGGCGAGTGTGTTGCCCTGCTGGGATCGAACGGTGCGGGAAAAACAACGGTGCTCAATGCGGTTTCCGGGACAATTCCCAGTCAGGGCAGTATCTATTTTCAAAATCAACCATGCGCGGCGAATGATCCGAGCGTCCATTATGAAAGGGGCATAGTGCAGGTTCCCGAAGGGGGAAAGATTTTCCCCTTCATGACGGTGAAGGAAAATCTTCTTATGGGAGCGGCCTGTCGCGACGAAGCATGGGAAAAAAGATTCGAGACACTTGAATGGATCTATAAGATCTTTCCCAAGCTGCATGACCGCAGCAATCAGCAGTCACGGCTTTTGAGCGGTGGAGAGAGACAGATCATGGTTGTAGGCAGGGGGCTGATGGCTCTTCCCAAACTGCTGATGATAGACGAGCCCTCTCTGGGTCTGGCGCCTAAAATTCTTCTTGAAATCTACGAGACGATGAAAGTGCTCCGGGAACAGGGTATGACTATTCTCTTGTCGGAACAGAATGTAAGCCAGGCTCTTAAGCTGTGCTCACGGGGGTATGTCCTTGAAAACGGGCGAATCGTTATGGAAGGATCGAATGAATTCCTGCTGAATAATGAACATATCAAACAGGCATTTTTGGGCATGTAAGGGGATGTGATAATGACACAAGATTATTTTTCGTTTACGGAGCAGCTTTTTGATCCCTCGCAGTCGGCCTCGAAACCCGAGGCTTTGAAAGGGATCAGGGTGCTTGACCTGACCCGCGTGATATTCGGTCCCATGATAGCAAAATGGATGGCCATGTTCGGCGCCGAAGTTATCAAGGTAGAGGAACCGGAGGCGGGAGATGATTGGCGAACCGGGACGTACTGGGGTAAATTCTGGAAGGATTCCTGCCCTTATTTTCAAGCATTGAATCCGAATAAATATTTTGCCGCCATTGATTTGAAGAAGCAAAAAGGAAAAGACCTCCTGAAGGACCTGGTGAAAAAGTCGGATATAGTAATTGAAAACTACAGAGCCGGTCTCGTTGAAGCATGGGGTCTCGGGTATATGGCTATGAGCAAGATCAATCCGAAGATCATTTATATCAGCTGCAGCGGATATGGGCAATGGGGTCCTCTGCGTTATTTCCCGAGCTACGATCTTATTTCGCAATCGGTGACGGGTGTCGCAAGAATGACGGGATTTTCGGAAGATTACACCTATAAGCTTCCTGATTATTACGGCGATTTTTACCCCGCGATTCTGGGAGTTGTCGGATTGCTTTCAGCGATTCATCACCGGGAGAAAACAGGGAAGGGGCAGTATATCGATATTGCCCAGACGGAATCGCTTATGCGTGCCATGCATAACTGGACATATATGAATCTTGCCGGTGAAGACCTCACGCAGACGGGAAATTTCGACCCGACTATGGCGCCTTCCGGTATATTCAAATCCAAAGATGGCCAATATGTTGCTATTGCAATCGCAACAAATGAACAGTTTTCAATGCTGGCTGAAGCGATGGGTTCTTCCGAATTGGCCCAGGATCCGCGCTTCAGCGAAGCATCACAGCGTCTGCTTACGGAACATGCCGATGCGATAAACACAATCCTGGAAAAATGGGCACGCAGCCGGACGGCGGAAGAGATTATCGGGCTGGCCAGGGAAAAGGGTTTTCCCGCTTCGGCCCTCATGGATGACTGGAAACTTACGCAGGATCCATGGCGAAAAGAGCGCGGGAGTGTAGTCGAATTTGAAGATGACATGTACGGGAAGGGAACGTGGGCAGGCCCTCCGGTGTCGCTCCAGAAAAGCCCCGGACGAATCAAGCACCTGACACGGCCTATAGGATATCATAATCGGTATGTCTTCAAGGAGGTTCTCGGGCTTTCGGAAAAAGATATCAGAGAACTGGAAAGGCAGCATATAATCGGCTACTGGGATAATCGTGTGGGCAAACGGCCGCCCAGTTATTACGATATTGCCGAGGATGAAATGTTTAATTACAAACGTGACGAAAGGACCTGAGAGCGTGAAAAAGAAGCAGCAGGTATTTTCCAAGCATATGACAGGGAAGAAGACCCAGGAGCACCTGGAGCAGTTTAATAATCTTTTGGCGGAAATGATGAGTGCGACAGGAGCAAAGAAAGGATCGCTCGATCAGATCCGCGTTCTGGAAATAAGTTATGCCAATTTTCCGGGACTTGTATGCGGCGCGATGCTGGGCGAGATGGGTGCAACAGTTATTAAAATAGAACCGCCGGAAGGGGATGCAGCAAGAGAGGCCACATATTACGGGCGTTACATCAATGGTGTGGGCCTCCCCTTTGTAATCGAAAGCAGAAATAAATTATCCGTTACCATTGATTTTAATGATGAAGAAGGCATTGCGAATATAAAAAAGCTGGCTGAGAAAGCCGATATCCTGATCGATGCCATGAAGCCGGGCCATCTTGATGAGCTCGGCATAGGCTATCGTCAGCTTTCACCATCCAATAAAGGTCTGATTTACGTTTCCGTCTCACCCTACGGTCATTACACGAAAAAAGGTGAGGAATTCAGGAATATACCGGATACTGATCTGACCGCTCAATCGGAATCAGGGTATCCGGCGCTTTCAGGGAATCCAAAAGCGCCCGAGCCCTACAATGTCCCCGTTAAGGCGGGAATTTGGGCGGCAACATATATGTCTGCCGCAGTGGGTGTCGCAGGCATTCTGACAGCGCTGATTCACAGGGACCGGACAGGAGAGGGGCAAATGGTTGATCTTGCCACCTACGATGCATTGTGCTCATGGCCCGGTTTTTCTTTGGTCTGGGGGTTTACGACAGAAAGGCCGCGCACCAGGGTCGGCAATTACGACTGGTGCCTGTTCCCTTACGGGTACTATAAAGCAAAAGACGGATATGTCACTGTTTCGGCGGCAACAGATGCCGACTTTCGCAGTCTTATAAAGATTCTCGGCCGCTGGGACCTGGAGGACGATTGGCGCTTTCTGTTCGACAGGATTGCGGATGACCCTGAAAAGCTGGACGAGCTGGAAGCGGAAATGAAAAAGGAAATCGCCACGCACACGCAAGAGGAGCTTACGCAGAAAACACTTGCCTATGGAGCGAAAGCCGCACGGGACCCCTTACGTTCAAAAGGTTTTCCAATGGTTGTAAAGACTCTGAAGCCCGAAGAAGTGATGAAAGAACAGCACTGGAAAATCCGCAAAAGTTTCCTTGAATGCGAAATTCCCGATGACGGAACAGTGATAATTCCCGCTTTGCCGCCACGTATGTCGGAAACTCCTGCTAAAATGGAGTGGCTCAAGGTCAAGAAGGGGGAAGATAACGAAAAAGTAGCCGAAGAATACGGACTGAAGCTCAAAAAGAAGTAACACTGAAAAGTACTGAATTATAATCTGCAAAAAGGCGGTAAATATGAAATCTGGTTTACATTCCGAAGAAAAGCAGGAGAAACAGCCCTCAGTTAAAAAGGATATCGAACTCGATCATATCCGTCCGGATTTGGCGGAGGTTATCGAAAGGTACTCGTTTGGCCTTGACGAAAATCGTCCGGACGAGGTGGCGAGGAGAAATGACAAGAACAGGCGCACTGCCCGTACCTATGTGAATGAATTGTGCGATCCCGATACCTTTATCGAGTATGGTGCGTTTGCGCTGGCAGCGCAACGGCAGCGCAGGTCACTGGATGATCTTATTAAGAGAACCCCTACCGACGGCATGATTGCGGGAATCGGTTCTGTAAACGGTTCTCTTTACGGGCAAGAAAAATCCCGTTGCATGATAATGGCTTACGATTATACCGTGTTAGCCGGAACGCAAGGATTCTTTAATCATAAAAAAAAGGACAGGATTTTGCAGGTGGCCTATGAACAGCGCCTGCCGCTGATTTATCTTGCGGAAGGCGGCGGCGGCAGACCGGGCGACGTGGATGCGGACGGAATTGTCGCATCAGGGCTGGATTTATCTACATTTTATTTATTTGCACGTTTAAGCGGCGAAGTTCCGGTGATAGGTGTTGTAACCGGTTATTGCTTTGCCGGGAATTCCGCTCTGCTTGGATGCTGCGATGTCATAATTTCGACACGTGACTCCAATATAGGAATGGGAGGTCCGGTTATGATCGAAGGCGGCGGCCTCGGAGTGGTTAAACCGGAAGATGTCGGGCCTATGGATATCCAGACGGGCAACGGGACTGTCGATATCCTTGTAGCTGATGACAAAGAGGCGATTGCGGCAACCAAAAAATATCTCTCCTATTTTCAGGGGGCGGACACTGAGTGGGAAGCTGAAGACCAGCGCATCCTTCGCCGCTTGATTCCGGAGAACAGGCGGCGCGTCTACGATATCAGAACCGTTATAAAAACTCTGGCGGATAAAGATTCTTTCATGGAGTTGCGCGCCCAATTCGGCCCCAGTATGATTACCGGTTTTATGCGCATCGAAGGGAAACCCTTCGGTGTTTTTGCGAATAACTGCAAGGTTACGGGAGGGGCCATTGAAGCAGAGGGTGCCGACAAGGTGGCGAGATTACAGCAGATATGCAGCGCTCACGGACTGCCTATCCTCTCATTGATCGATACGCCGGGGTTTATGGTGGGGCCGGAGATCGAAAAACGGGCTCAGGTTCGCCATGTATGTCGTATGTTCGTAGTCGGCGCCAATATAACGGTTCCCATTTTCGCGGTGGTTCTGAGAAGGGGGTATGGTCTGGGCGCCATGGCAATGGCGGGAGGAGGATTTCTGGAATCAGTCTTTACGGCGTCATGGCCGACGGGTGAATTCGGCGGCATGGGGCTGGAAGGAGCGGTTAAAGCCGGTTTCAGGAAAGAGCTGGAAGCCGTGAAAGACCCTCAGGAACGGGAAGCCCTCTACGAAACGCTCGTAGCTGAATTGTACAGAAGGGGAAAAGCGATCAATGTAGCCTCTTACCTGGAATTGGATGCGGTGATCGACCCGGCTGATACACGTAAATGGATTTTACGGGGATTGCCGAACATTCCTTCGGCGGAATTCCGAGGGGCAAATCACAATTTCGTCGATCCCTGGTAAAAAAGAAATTGATCAGGTAAGTGAGGCCTCGATCATTCGCAGTCTTGCGCAGCTGTCCAGCGAATTTGCGGTGTCAGCCGGAAGAGCAAAGGGAAGGGTGCTTCGTATTAAATATATGATGTGATAGTTAAAAGGAGGGAAATTGTGAGGAGAAACAAAGTCGGAAAGTGGATGTGCCTGGCCGTCTTGATAGCGGGCATAATTTTTTTATCGGGCACAGCAGCGGAAATCCTGGCTGAAGAGCCGATAAGAATAGGCCTGATAGGTGCGTTTTCAAGCCCGCAGGGAATAAGTGAAAAAACCTCATTGGAGATCAGCATTCAGGAGATAAATGATGCAGGAGGCATCATGGGAAGGCCCGTTGAACTTGTGGCTGAAGATTTCAAGATGCAGATGCCCCTTGCAATGGCTGCGTATAAAAAAATGGTGCTCAATGACAAGTGCCTGTTGATATTCGTGGAGGGGACCGAGGGAACAACAGCATGCGCGCAACTGGGTGCCCGCCTGTACCAGAGTAATCCGCATCTTTTGTTTTCTGTCTATTCGGCCGGTTTCAACATGGATATCGTAGGGAACGAATATGACAAATATAAATTTCTTTTCCATCCGGAAACCAGCGCAGCCAATTTTTACAGTCCCGGCATACAACTTATGGAATTTTTTAGAAATACTGTAGGGACTAAAAAGCTTGCGCTGCTTATCGAAGATGTAGGCTGGACGGAACTTTTCCGCAATGGCAAATACGGGCTTCCTTCAATGAAAGATCACTTTGAGAAAAACGGCATTGAAGTGGCCTACTATACACTTACTGATATAAAGGAAAAAATGTTTTTGCCTATTTTGGAAAAAGTCGCGGCTAGCGGCGCCGATACGATTTACTGGATAACAGGGTATACCGACACGGTTGCGCTCGTAAAACAGTGGGCGCAATCGGCGGCAAAAGATGTGGATATCGTTCTCTGGGCCGGTGCGTGTGCATATGCCGCGTTTTGGAAAATGACAGGCGGACGTGCCTTGGGCGCCACGCCCCAGGGGCCGGAAATCGTTATTCCCTATACGAAGAGAACAGTTCCATTTATCAGTAAATTGAAAGAGAAAGGCGTCGGCGTTCTCTCTTCGACGTATTCCACATATGACGGCCCCTGGATACTTAAAAAAGCGGTTGAAGATGCAGGAGGCACTTCAGATGTGGAGAAACTTATAAAGATAATCGAAGGGGGCGAGTTCCAGCACGGCTTCTGGATCTGGGCTTTTGATTCACTTCACGAATCGAAGAAGGGATATCCTTATCAGCCGTTTCCTCTGGGTCAGTTCCAGACGGACGGAAAATTTGTTCTCGTACATCCGGAAAAGCTCGTTGAAATGACGAATCCCGGTCTGGAGTACATCAGGGTCAAGGATCTGAGAAAGAAGACCGGCCAATAGAACCGGAGGGGTTACGGCAGAAGGCGAAATGCCGTGCCGTACCCCGCTCTTTTCCTCAAGAGAGTGAGTGATGTTTTTTGTTAAGAGCTTGCCAGTGCAAAGAGCTTTTTACCTATCCGTCAAATATGAAAATTGCATATTCTGACTCTTGGCATCAAGTAAATCGTCAACGAAAGCGGAAAACATTCTGCGGGAGGCACGCATGTTTGAGTTGAGGGTTACACCTGACTGGCTTTTACCGCATTTTCCATGGGAGCAGCACTTCCTGAAGGTAAACGGCCAGCACATGGCCTATATTGATGAGGGCGATCCCAATGCGCGTCCTGTCCTGCTGCTGCACGGGAATCCGACGTGGGGTTTTTTGTATCGTTTCTTCGTCGATCCGCTTACGAACGCGGGCTACCGGGTTATCGTGCCCGATTTTATCGGGGCAGGGTATTCCGACCATCCGAGAATTGATTCGAGGCTTACGCTCGCCCATCATATTGCGGATCTGGTCTCGCTCATTGACCAGTTAAGGCTGCGCGGCTTTGTGATCGTCGGACAGGATTGGGGTGGTCCACAGGGGATAGGCGCGGCACTGCAGCGCATTGAGCGGCTCGATGCGATAGTATTGATGAATACATGGCTTTATACAACCTTCAATGACAAGCCGCTGACACCGCCATGGTGGTGGATGACCCCCCAGCTGCCCCTGGCCGGTTCCTATTTTATGATACGGAACAAGTGGTGGTCGCACGGAGGCGTTTCAAGAATAAGCAAGCGGGGAATGACGGATACAGAGGCCCGGGGGTATGATCATGTCTTTGACGAGACGAATTCGGAACAGGCTGTCCTCTGCTGGCCGCATACAGTGCCAAAAAGAGAAAATGACCGCGGATGGGGTGACTTCAGAAATATTGAGGAACGTCTTCATGAACTGTCCGCTATCCCTGCGCTCCTGTTATGGGCACCTGAAGATGGCAATTTTTCCATCCAGTTTGCCCACAGGTTAAAGGAACTGCTGCCTCATGCTGAAGGACCGCTGACCTTTGATCGGGCTGCTCACTTTCTGCAGGACGACAGGGGGCCGGATCTGGCGGATGCAATCGTGGAATTCCTTGACAGAAAGGCAGGTGCATCGTTATGAAATTCATCAATCCTGCTGCCGAAGAACTGGCCGTTCTGAGAGATGATCCACTGCTTTCAGAACAGGAGTTTGACGATATGCCGGAGGTTGCCGCCGCGGTGGAAAAAGCCGCGGGGATGCGTGCCGGGCGTGTGTATTGGCGATCGGATCATGATTATCTCTATGGCCTTGAACTGGCTGATCTTGGCAAAGGCCGGCCCTCAATGGCGACTGTGTACGGTTTCCGGGACCGCTATGAACCGAGGCCGCCGGAGCACGAGATAGAGGCGGATCTCATCGATTTTCTGCTCTGGCTTGCGGAAATAGCGGAGGGAATTGAAGGCGAAAATATAAAGAAGCTCATAGGATTGGCGAAAAAGTATGGAAGGTGCAATACCGGCTGGCCGGAAGGATCTGTGTTGCGCACACCGGAAGATCGGTTTTTGAATCTGCCGGGATTCGATTATGAGCCGCATTACATGGAAATTGAAGGCCTGCGCATGGCCTATGTGGAAAAGGGTGCCGGTGATCCCATTCTTATGTTGCATGGTGAGCCGACATGGGGGTACCTGTACAGAAAAATGATACCGCCTTTGGCAGAAATCGGTCGCGTGATTGTTCCCGACCAGATCGGCTTCGGCCGTTCGGACAAGCCTGTCGAAATCAATGCATATAGCTATAAATCTTTTGCCCGGTGGATGCGTAAATTCATTTTGGCACTCGATTTGTCGCGCATAACTCTTGTATGCCAGGATTGGGGCGGATTGATAGGTCTGAGAGTGCTTTCCCAGATACCGGAACGCTTCGGCAGACTTGTGGCGATGAGCACGGGGATACCCTATGGAAAGGGGGCAGGTTCAAACGAAGGATTCCTTCGATGGCGGCATTATGCACAGCGGCAGAATTATATGGATGTTCCTGAAGTAATGCAGTCGTATTCCGATCGTTGTGCATTAAGTGAGGGGGAACAGGCTGCATACAGGGCTCCGTTTCCATCGGCTGAATATCAGGCTGGAGCATTCACCTGGCCGAGGCTGGTGCCGATTCGTATTAACCACCCGGGTAACTATGACAACTATGCCGCAGTGAAAGTTCTAAAAACATTGGATATTCCAGTCTTTTTGCCATGGGGTGACAGAGATCCGCTTAAAGAGGGCGAAGGAGCTCTTCGCAATATTTTCAAACACTGTGCACCGCCGCAACCGATCGCCGATACAGGGCACTACATACAGGAGTCTTCAGGTGAAGAGGTAGCGGATCACATACGTAAATGGATTATGAAAACCCCTCTCGCAAAAAGATAAAAAGATTTCTTTCGAATATCTCCTGCCCTACAAATGAAGAGCAAAAAAAGGCCGGTTTGAAATTTATTTTTTCAAACCGGCCTCTTCACTACTTTACCGGCTGTGGGTTGCACCGATATGTGCTCTGTTTAATCGCTCCATCAACATTTTCATTATTTCTTTTTCAGTTCCTCCTCGAGAAGCTCTCTTCTCAGTACTTTGCCGGCGCCGCTCATCGGAAAATCGCTCCTTATCTCTATGTTTTTGGGTACCTTGTAAGGTGAGATCATTTCCTTCGCCCAGGAAATAATTGCATCCGGCGAAATAGTGTCTTTAAACTGCGGCTTCGGAATGACAAAGGCTTTGATAACTTCTCCTTTCTTTTCGTCGGGCACGCCTATTACTGCAGCTCTGTCAACGGCTTCATGCCGGCACAGGAAAAGCTCAACCTCTTCTGGAAACACGCTGAACCCCGATGTTTTTATCATTTCTTTTTTTCTGCCCAGGAAGTAAAGATAGCCGTCTTCGTCAAATTTGCCCATATCTCCGGTATAGACCCAGCCATCAATGAGAGTGTCCTTTGTTTCTACGGGCTTATTCCAGTAACCCTTGAAAACGGCGGGATGAGTGAGTGAAATTTCGCCCATTTCTCCCACAGGGACTTCCCTGGTTCTGTCTTCGAAAGAAACAATTTTGAAATCGGCGCCTGGAAGAGGAATGCCCTGGCAGCCCTGCTCGTATTTAGGTTTATTAAGCGGCATGTAAGAGTCGAATGTATGAGTTTCGGAAAGGCCGTAGGCAGCTTCCACGAGAATGCAGCCGTTTGTGTCTTCTTTCCACCGCGTTGCAATCTCTTCTGTCAGCTGAATTCCGAAACTTGTGGCGAGACAGAGTTTTAAAGTCGACAGATCATAATTTTTCCGTTCCGGATGGTCCATGATTCCCACAGTCATTGGGACCGTGGCCTGGAAATAGTCTATTTTATAATGGTCGATGGCTTGCATGGCGGCAACCGGATCGAACATCACCATCAGAATTTGAGTGCTGCCAAGTGCAATTTGTGCATCTACACTTGCCAGCATGCCGGCAATATGGAACGTGGGAAGAGTTGAAAGACAGACAGGAGCATCTCCCGTATATCCGGCAAATTCAAGGTCCGCCTTCATTATATTCGTTACGTTTGCCACTTTAAACAATTTTGCCCTGTGAGTCAGAATAGCTCCTTTGGGAAGACCTGTTGTTCCTCCCGTATACTGGAATTGAACTATGTCCTCAAGGCTTACGTCCGCCTGAACAGGATCCGCCGGATACCGGGTCATGATGTCCAGAAATTCTACCGTTCCGGGATGTACTGCTTTCGGGATTTTCATCATAGGTACCAGGTTCATCGTTTCTTTTTCGGGAAGGAAATCGTGCAGGCTGGTCACAATGATCTTTTGTAAATCACATTCTTTTCCGGCGCCTGCTGCCACCGGATAAAGAAGATCAAGTGATACGATCGCCCTGGCGCCCGAGTCCTTCAATTCGTATGCGAGTTCCCATTCTTTGAAGACGGGACTGCAAGGTATGATTATGCCGCCCATTTTATTGATGCCGTAGTGTGCGATGTGATACTGAGGACAACTGGGAAGAAAAAGAGCGATACGGTCTCCTTTTTTAAACCCGGAATCGAGGAGGAAATGTGCAAATTTTTCCGACTTCTCGTCAAGTTCCCGGTAGGTAACCTCTCTTCCATAAAAAATAATTGCGGTTCTTTCAGGAAATTCCCTGGCATTGTCGCGAAGGTACTCGAACAGAGGTTTTTCCCCCTTGGGATAAATAACTTCTTTAGGAATAAAATCCGGCCAGTTTTTCATCCATATTTTTTCCATTTTCCGTCTCCTTTGTTATCTTTTTTAAAAGACCAGCTATGGCTGAATAAAAACGGCTATGCTCTAAAACTGCATATTTCACATGTTTATCGCATAGGTTAACCTGTCCTGTCCATTAAAAAGCAACAATCATACCATCTGATACTAAGGGAATTTTGAAAAGATTATATGGGGTTAGATCAATAAAAATATGCCGTCTCCAATAAAATTAACGAAATATCGTTTACACATTTTATATAGTAAATAAAAGTAATTGGAAATTTGTCATTTTGTGAAGCTGTCCGGCGAACTCACCTTTGCAGCCCGGGTGTGCCGGGGTGGACGATTCGATCGACGGAGCAATTCAAGAATTCTATTTATCAGACGAATAGTAACGAGCCCGTTTGTGAATGCCGAGCTTCTTCATTCTTGAAAAAAGAGTATTGGGATGAATTTCGAGAAGGTCCGCTGCACCTCCGGGGCCAGTAACTTTTCCGTTGGTTCTTTGAAGTGCCGAAATGATATGGTCTCGCTCATTTTTTTTGAGACTTGCAAAGGGTTTGTCGGTAAATAACGGAGAAGATTTATCTCCAAGCTCAGGAATGCGTAAATGTGACCCATTGCTGAGGATCACGCTTCGTTCTATCACGTTTTCCAGCTCCCTCACGTTTCCCGGCCAGCTGTATGCGAGGAGCTTTTCCATATCATTACGGGCGATGGTCTCCAGAGGTTTATTGAATTTACCGGCATAAAGAGTAAGAAAATAATGAGCCAGCAGCGGAATATCGTCTTTCCTGTCGCGCAGTGCGGGAACATTTATGGGAAAGACGTTGAGCCGGTAGTAAAGGTCCTGGCGAAAGCGCCCCGTTTCGACCTCTTTTTGCAGATCGCGATTCGTGGCAGCCAGCAGGCGGAAGTCCGATTTAAGCGTATGATGGCCGCCGACCCGTTCAAATTCTCCGCTTTGAAGAACGCGCAGGAGTTTTACCTGGATTTCCATCGAAATATCCCCAATTTCATCGAGAAATATGGTACCGCCGTGTGCCAGCTCAAACCTTCCCATATGCCTTGAATTCGCACCGGTAAACGCCCCCTTTTCATGACCGAAAAGTTCACTGGAAATGAGGCTTTCCGGCAGTGCGCTGCAGTGGACTCTTATAAACGGCTTTCCATTGCGGGAGCTGTGCCGGTGAATGGACCGGGCTATCAGCTCTTTCCCAACCCCTGTTTCTCCCAGAATGAGAACAGTGGCGTCGGTTCCGGCTACTTGTTCCACCTGGCTGAATACTTTCATAATAGCCGGGCTTTTTCCCACGAAATCTTCAAAATGAATGGTTTCCAGGTATTCATTTTCATAATACCGCTTTTCTATTGTCTGTTTTTCGTACATTTCATTCATTGCCTGCCATGATCTCGCATTATCCATTGAGATTGCAGCCTGAGCGGCAAAATAGTTGAGTATTTTCAAATCCTGTTTTTTGAAGGCGCTGCAAAATAGACGGTTATCATGATACAGAACGCCGACAGTCTTATTGCGGATGGTCATAGGTACACATATGCATGACCGGATGGTATCTGCTCCGGCGGGATTCGGCGCGCTATGCTCATTCAGCTCTCTTATGCGTCCATTGCCTGATTTTAATGTCTCTTCTATAAGCTTCATGGACGTTTCAAAGCCGGGATTTGTGATATCTTTTGATGTAAGATTTTTTGCTGCCCGGAGTACGATGTCGTGAGAATCGTCCTCTAAAAGGAAAATGGCCCCTCTTTCGGCGCCGGTAATCCTGTTAATAGTTGCAATAATGTGCCTCGACAGATCTTTATAATCGAGAATCGTAGTGAGCTCCTGACTTAGTCCGAGAATTTCTTCGAGCAGATTTTCTCCAAAGCGAAGATCTTTGACGAGCGGGCGTATGTCGTCAGGAACCAGTTCGTCATTAAAGGAATAAAGTGTTTTTGCAGCCGTTTTCGCCCATTTCATGGCTCTTGTTTCACTGCCGGCCCGCAGATATTCCCTGGCCAGTTCAATCTTTGTTTTGGCCAATTCTATCTGATGACCAGAGGATTCCAGATGCCGCACTGATTTTTTCAGTTCACACATCACATCCTGCGGCGGGCGGCCCTGTTTTCTATGGAGAAGCGCCTTGTATCGACAGGCAACCCCCTTCATAAGAAGATTGCCGCTTTCAAATGAATATCGTATATCTTCTTCCAGTGAAATACCTTCAACGCGAGGGAATGAGCCTTCTTCAACGGCCCAGCAAATCAGCAGCCAGACGGCACTGAATTTTACAGTCAATTTTGCTTTGCCGCTGAGTTCAAAGTAATCCTGCAGAGCCGAAAGTGCACGCCTGTGGTCATTTACAAGATGGGATGCGTAACAGAGTAATGCCAAACCGTTCAACTGGGCATATACATTGCGGCTTTTTGTCGCTTCTTTTAAAGATTCTTCTATGTAGTGCAGGGAGTCTTCGGGACGGTTGAGCTCTAAAAGCAGATATCCGATTGTAATTCCCGCGAGCCCCGCAACCGACAAATTGCCTATGCTTCGGCCGTGCTCCTGAATGGCATGGAGCATTCCGAGAGCTTGAGAGTATACCCCCGTGTGTCCCAGACAGACTCCGGCAGTCAAGGCGGCTAAAAGCGGCAGGCTGTCTTTTGGAAATGTGTTTTCCACGTCGGGTACAAGCGTTTCGTAGCTCTGTACAACTTCCCGATAATTTCCGGACCAGTAATGAAAAAACATGCCGAAGATTGTAGCTGATCTTTGAATCGCAGGATCGTCGATTTTCCTCGTCAAAGCCCACCCGTTTTTAAAATGATGGAGTGCAGGGCGGTATCGGGAACGGAGCCACTCGCTTTTGCCCAGGTGCATTTCCAAAAAACCGGCATAATCATTATATCCGTTGGACCGGGCGCGGCCTATTGCTTTTTTGATTATTGAAATTACCTTTGCCGGATCGGTATTATCCGCAGAAGCTTTGGCATACTGAAGTGCCGCTTCGATAAACAAGAGGGACACATCATGCCCTTTCATTGTTTTGAGACTTTCGATTGCCTTGTCATAATACCGGCGCGCCTCGTCATCTCTGAAGCTCTTCCGGTGCAGGTTGCCAGCCTCAATGAGAAGCCTGCATTCATCTAAATTGTTTGTGATATGCAAAAGATGAAACGCAATTTTTTTTGTCCGGTCCGGGCCATCAGGGACCGCTTGAAGGAAAATCTTGATAATGCGGCGGTGCAGGGCTTTCTTTTCGTCGGCGGAAATATCATCCATTAATCCTTTTTGCGCTGTGCGTGAGATAAAAGAAAAAATAAAGGAGTTGCTGCTGGCAAGGAAGCGGTTGGTTACACCGTATTCCAGGGCCGAAAAAATTTTTGAAGCCTTTTCATTTGCAAGTTCCTGAAGCCAGTCTATATGGAATTCTCCGTCAAAGAGTGCGGCTAAAGATAAAATCCTTCGATGATTATGTTCTTCCGATGTCTTCATTTTTTGCTTCAAATCCGATTTCGAAGCATTTTTCGTCCTTTTGTAAAGAGGGCGGACCAAAGGCATAAAAAGATGCCCGGCTTCGCTCATTGATGATTTCACCTCCGGAGCTTAAAGGAGCCAATTTGTACACCTGTCTGCAAGTAAAGTCAACACAGAGCGAATATTCGGCAAGGTAAAAAAAGCCCCTCCATCAGTTCTGATGAAGGGGCTCAAAAAAAATATTTCAGAATTTGGTCGGCCAGTTGGCAAGCCGATGCTCCCCGATTCCTTTCGTTTTCGAACACTCCTGTGTTTGCTTAAGTACTTTAATGATGTGGTTCCTTGTCTCCCGCGGATCTATTACATCATGGATGAAATGAAGCCCGGCGGCGCCATACGGTTCGGTTCCTTCAGCCATTTTCTTCACCCGTTCTTCCTGCTCTTCCGGTGTTTTTGCAGGAGTGGCTCCGAAGACCACGTTTGCCGCGATGACAGGGTCGACAAAGCTCATTTCAGCAGTAGGCCAGGCGACGATCGAGTCGGCACCGCTGCCTGAGCCGCACATGTTCCAAAAGGCCATTCCATACGCTTTTCTCAAGATAACAGTGATCTTTGGAACTGTTACAAGGCCCAGTGCGTTCATGAAATTCATTACATGGGCGCCGACCCGCTTGCGTTCCGCTTCGCGACCCACGAGGAATCCGGGAATATCTTCCATAAAAATAAGCGGGATATTGAAAGAATCGCAGAGGCACAGAAAGCTCATAACCTTTTCGATGCCGTCGGTATCCATGGCCCCTGAGTTGAAGCGCGGCTGATTCGCGACAAATCCGACCACCCGGCCGCCGACTCTTCCGAATGAAGTGATCACCGTCTGTCCGAAAAGCGGCTTTACGGAAAACAGGCTGTCCTTGTCCACTATGCATCTCAGTATCTGATTCATGTCATAGGTCCGGTTCCGCTTCTCCGGAAGAATGTTTAAAATGTCCGGCATACCCTCTCCCGAACCCTCGGGAACGGGCACCAACGGAGGCAGCTCTTCATTATGGGAAGGCAGATAACTTAAATATTCCCGGATAATCTGCATGCACTCGTCCTCATTTTCCGCCACGCGGTCGGCCATACCGGTCACTTTCGAATGAAGCTCCCAGCCGCCCAGCTCCTCGTCGGTGATCTTCTCGCCCAATGCAATGGATACGATCCGGGGACCGGATACACCCATGGCCGTCCCCTTCACCATGACCACAAAGTCGGAAAGACAAGCCATCCATGTCGGCTCGCCGTAACATTTGCCCAGTACCGCCGTCACCAGCGGAGTCTTGCGCACACGGCTCATGTGGTCGATAAAGGTGTTCCTCCGGCCTCCCCCGTAGGAAGCAAGACCG